>JGI10211J34971_10001820_pt1 | contig 17516 bp, 19 predicted proteins | sample Etolagsediment_FD_34971 | JGI IMG/M metagenome (IMG submission 34971) | reverse complement strand
TTGAGGGCCGTGGCCTGCGCGTGATTCCGGCGCCGACCGGGTTCACGGTTGAAGCGGCGATGGACAAGGGCGCGTTTGCGTGGGGCCCGCGTGCCAGTACCGCGGAAGACATCCGCGCACTCCTGCACGAATGGCTGGGCGATCTTTGGTATCGCCTGAAACATTCGGCGACCTACGCCAGCGCATGAACAGCACGCGTCAGTTTGATGTGATTGTGGTCGGTGGCGGCCATGCCGGCACCGAGGCGGCGCTCGCCTCCGCGCGGCGCGGCGCCAAGACCTTATTGCTGACCCACAACATTGAGACGCTGGGACAGATGAGCTGTAACCCGGCGATTGGTGGGATTGGCAAAGGCCATCTGGTGCGTGAGATCGATGCCCTCGGTGGCTTGATGGCTACGGCAGCGGACCATGCCGGCATTCAGTTCCGCGTCTTGAATCAGCGCAAGGGCCCGGCGGTGCGCGCCACCCGTGCGCAGGCGGATCGTCAGCTGTATCGCCAGTTCGTACGCAACGCCTTGGAAACCCAGCCGAATCTCAGCCTGTTTCAGCAAGCGGTCGAGGATCTCATGCTTGAGCATGAAGCCGGCGGTGAGCGCGTGGTCGGCGTGCGGACTCAGGCCGGCCTCGAGTTTCGTGCGCGCGCCGTGGTGCTGACGGTCGGCACCTTCTTGGCCGGCAAGATTCACATCGGTCTGCAAAATCATCCTGGTGGCCGCGCGGGTGATCCGCCTTCGCTGGGTCTCGCCGAACGTCTGCGCGCTTTGGGCCTGCGGGTTGATCGACTCAAGACCGGGACGCCGCCGCGCATTGATGGCCGCAGCATTGATTATGCGCTGTTGCAGGAGCAGCCCGGCGACACGCCGACGCCGGTGTTTTCGTTTCTTGGAACGCGTGCTCAGCACCCACAACAGATCTCCTGTTGGATTACGCACACCAACGAACAGACGCATGACATCATCCGTGGTGGCCTCGATCAGTCGCCGATGTACGCTGGGGTGATCGAGGGGGTTGGCCCGCGTTACTGCCCGTCGGTGGAAGACAAGGTGGTGCGCTTTGCCGAGCGCGACAGTCACCAGATCTTCCTCGAGCCTGAGGGCCTGAACACGCACGAGGTTTATCCCAACGGCATTTCCACCAGCCTGCCCTATGACGTGCAAGAGGCCTTGGTGCATTCCATTCGCGGCTTGGAAAATGCACACATCACTCGTCCCGGCTATGCGATCGAATACGACTTCTTTGATCCCCGGGATTTGCGCCCGACGCTGGAAACCAAGGCAATCGAAAACCTGTTCTTTGCCGGCCAAATCAACGGCACTACCGGTTATGAAGAGGCTGGCGCGCAAGGCCTCTTGGCGGGGTTAAATGCCGCAGCCCAGGCCAACGATCTTGCGACTTGGTCACCGCGGCGCGATGAGGCCTACCTCGGCGTGTTGGTCGATGACCTGATTACCCAGGGTACGCTGGAGCCGTATCGCATGTTTACCAGCCGTGCTGAGCATCGCCTGTTATTAAGAGAAGACAATGCCGACTTGCGCCTGACCCCGGCCGGCCGTGACTTGGGGCTCGTTGATGACCCGCGTTGGGACGCGTTTGCGCAGCGTCGTGAGGCCATCGACCGCGAATGGCAGCGCCTAGAAAAAATTCGGCTACATCCACGCGATCTGGATGATGCTGCGATGACCGCGTTGTTTGGGGCACCGTTGGCGCGCGATCACACCCTCGCTGAATTACTGCGTCGCCCGGGCGTGACCTATGCTGCGTTGATGCAGCTGCCGGGTGCCGGCTCGGCGGTTGCGGCCGAAGACATCGCCGAACAGGTAGAAACGGGGATTCGCTATTCCGGCTATTTGGCGCGCCAAGAAGCCGAGATTGCGCGCAATCAGCGAGATGAATCTCTGCGCATTCCGGAAGCGTTGGATTACGCTGAGGTAACCGGCTTGTCCAATGAGGTCCGCGAAAAGCTGGCGCGGCAGCGTCCCCACAGCNTGGGCCAGGCGGGCCGTATCCCTGGTGTAACGCCTGCTGCGGTCTCCTTATTACGCGTTTATTTACACCGCTTGTCTCGCGGCGAAACGACCGGAAGCAGTCGTGTTGCCTGAGGTGGATGCGGCGGCGCTAGCCGTCTTGCGACATGGCCTTGAGGAACTTGATCTGCTCGCCGCACTCGGAGACGACGAGGCCGCGCGTGCGGAAAAACTGCAACAGCTGATTCACTATCGTGACCTGATTCAGCAATGGAATCAGGTCTACAACCTCACAGCGGTGCGTGATCCCAATGCGATGATCGCGCGCCACCTGCTCGATAGTCTCGCCGTGTTGCCCGATGTTCTTGGTCCACAGGTGTTGGATTTGGGTACGGGCGCGGGGCTGCCCGGCGTTCCCTGGGCGATCGCACGACCGCAGTGGCAGGTAACCTTGCTCGACAGCCAAGCCAAACGAGTGCGTTTTCTGCGCCAAGTGGTGCTTGCGCTGCGTTTGCGCAATGCCACTGTTGTACACTCGCGCGCTCAAGATTTTTCCCCGCCGGATGCGTTGTTCAATACCGTGACTTCTCGCGCCTTTACCGATTTCCCTGCGTTTTACGCACTGGCTAAGCCCTTGTGCGCAAGCGGCGGACGCGTTTTGGCGTTGAAGGGACAATGGCCAGAGCCGGAAACGCCCGCCCCGACGAACCTCGCCATGCAGGTGCGCGCGGTACAAGTTCCGGGAACTTCTGCTGCGCGGCATGTGGTTAGGGTGGATTGCTGATGGCGCGTATCTACGCCATCGTTAACCAGAAAGGCGGTGTGGGTAAAACCACCACCACGGTCAGTCTGGCTGCCGCTCTGGCTGCGTTTGAACAATCGGTGCTGTTGGTGGACCTCGACCCACAGGGCAATGCCACCACGGCAAGTGGCCAAGACAAGCATGAAATTGAGGCCGGCACGGTCGAGGTGTTGCTTGGCGAAAAAGAGCCGGCCGCCGCGGTACGCGCCATGAGCCCGGCCGGGTATGACTTGTTGGCGAGCAACGAAGATCTCACGGCTGCCGAGGTCGAGCTGATTCAGTCCGAGGATCGTTTCCTGCGTTTGAAGCAGGCGTTGGACGGGATCGCCGCGTATTACGATTACATCCTGATCGATTGCCCGCCATCTTTGGGCATGCTGACCTTAAACGCCTTGACCGCGGCCGATGGTGTCATTGTGCCCTTGCAGTGTGAGTTTTTTGCCTTAGAAGGCCTGTCGGCGATTACCCGAACGGTGGAGCGCGTGCGCGAAACCCTGAACCCAGACCTCGCCTTGGAAGGCGTGTTGCGCACCATGTTTGATCCGCGCAATCGCCTGGCCGGCGAGGTGTCCGAGCAGTTGTCCGAGCATTTCGCAGGGCCGCTGTACCAGACGGTGATTCCGCGCAATGTGCGCCTAGCCGAAGCGCCCAGTCATGGCTTGCCGGTGATTCATTACGACCCGTCTTCGCGCGGCTCGTATGCCTATATGGATTTGGCCGCAGAAATTTTGGAGCGCCACGATCAGCTTTCCGAGCATGCGGTGCTTGAACAGGCCACGCGCCCTGCTGCCGCAGAAGATCGCGAGCCCACGAATTCGGAGAATGAAGCATGAACATGAAGAAGCGCGGCTTGGGCCGCGGCCTGGATAGTCTACTGGGGGGACTTAAGCCCACGCCGGCACCGACGGCGGCGGAAAATGCCGCTGCGCCGGTTTCTGACGCTTCGGTAAGCAGTGTGCCGCCCGCCAATCGCATTGCGGCGGCCCAAGCGGTCGCCGCCCAGCAAGAAGAGACGGATGGCAAGCTGCGTCAGCTGCCCGTGGATCTCTTGCAGCGCGGACGCTATCAGCCACGTCGCGACATGCATCCGGAAAGCCTCGAAGACCTCGCCGCGTCGATCAAAGCCCAGGGCATTGTGCAGCCAATCACGGTGCGCGCGATTGCGGGCGGACGCTATGAAATCATCGCTGGGGAGCGCCGATGGCGTGCGGCCCAGCAAGCCGGGTTGCACCAAGTTCCGGCTGTGGTGCGTGAGCTCAGTGACCAAGCTGCGATGGCGATGGCGCTGATTGAAAACATCCAGCGCGAAGACCTGAATCCGATTGAAGAAGCCGACGCCCTGCGCCGCTTGATTGATGAATTTTCCCTGACCCAACAGGAAGCCGCTGACGCGGTGGGCCGTTCCCGCACAGCCGTAACGAATTTGTTGCGCCTGCTTTCCTTGCAAGAAGAAGTGCGGCGCATGCTCGAGCATGGCGACCTTGAAATGGGCCATGCGCGCGCCCTGCTCGCGCTCGAAGGAGCCGCACAGCTGGATGCGGCGCGCCAAGTGGTGGCGCGTGGCTTGTCGGTGCGTGAAACCGAAGGTCTCGTGCGTCGCGCTGGGCAGAAAAAACCGGCCGCAGCGGCAGTCCCGGCGAAAGTCGATCCTGATGTGCGCCGCCTGCAGGACGATCTTTCTGAGCGCGTGGGCGCCCGTGTGCGGATTCAGGCCAATGCCAAGGGCAAGGGCAAGATGACCATCGAATTCAGTTCGCACGATGAACTTGAGGGGATTTTGGCGCGGATTCGCTGAGCGAAGCGCCCGTTTCTCACGTCGCGTCATAGAAAATTCATTGACCACCCTGTACGCGCTTTCTATAATCCGCGACGTTTTTTGGCTGGATTTCCAGCAACTTGCGCGTGATCGCGATTTCCTATTGAGTGGATTGAGATCTACTCTTGGACAAGCCCGACGACTTTGTTCAGGATGCGTGGCGATGCGATTGGACGGGAGGGCTTGGCGTGGAACACGGTAAGCAACTCGCGTGGCGCGCAGTGGCACTGCAGTTTGGCGTGACCCTGATCTTGTTGCTGGTAACCCTGGCAAACACCACAGCCGCATGGCTTTGGGCAACGATTGGCGCGGCGATTGCGATGAGCGCCACCGGCGTGAGCGTGTGGGGAACCTTTGGTTCCTACAGCGCAGCGCAACCACAAAAATTATTGGGCCGACTGCTGATCACAGAAGGCCTGCGTTGGGGGATGGTCTTGATGTTGCTTAGCCTTGTTTTGCTCAAGGTGGAAGACCCGCAGCCACTCCCGTTGTTTGCAGCATTGCTAGGTGTCTGGCTGATCCCGGCGCTCCTGGCCCTTGGGATACGGTCTGGCTAACATCCTGAACACGCGTAAGCATGGCATCTAACACCCTGACCTCAGGCGAATACATTCGCCACCACTTGACCAACTGGACGTACGGATTGCATCCGGAACACGGCTGGTCGTTCGCGCATACTGCAGATGAAGCGCGTGAGATGGGGTTCTACGCGATTCATGTCGATTCTATGTTCTGGTCGATTGCGCTTGGCGTCTTCTTCCTCTGGTTGTTCCGTAAGGTGGCAAAGGTTGCGACCAGTGGTATCCCGGGCGGCCTGCAAAATTTTGCAGAGTGGATTGTTGAATTCATCGAAACCAGTGTGCGTGGCTCCTTCAATGGCCACAATGCGTTGGTTGCCCCCCTCGCCTTCACGATTTTTGCGTGGGTGTTCTTGATGAACCTCATGGATCTTGTGCCGGTGGACTGGTTGCCGATGGCGGCACAGCAGGTTGGCGCGGCGCTGGGTGCGGATCCGCACCATGTTTATTTCAAGGTGGTGCCGACCACCGATCCGAACGTGACCTTTGGTATGGCGCTCGCCGTGTTCTGGCTGATGCTGTTTTATTCGGTGAAGAACAAGGGTGCGGGCGGTTTCCTCGGCGAACTGGCGTTCCAGCCGTTTGGTAAATGGGGCATGCCGGTCAATTTGCTTTTGGAAGGCGTGTCGTTGATTTCTAAGCCCGTGTCTTTGGCGCTGCGACTATTCGGCAACATGTATGCTGGCGAAACGATTTTTATCCTGATCGCGCTGATGTTCAGTGCCGGTTGGGCGATGGGTGTGTTTGGTGGCATCCTCCAGTTGGGCTGGGCGATCTTCCACATTCTCATCATTACCTTGCAGGCATTTATCTTCATGACCTTGACCATTGTTTATATGGACATGGCGCATTCAGAACATTGACCTGTAAGACTTTTTCTTTTCACTGCTCACACGATCTCACGATTCGATTTAGGAGAGACACATGGAAATGGCAAATGCACTGCTCTACATCGCGGGTGCTCTGATGATGGGCCTTGGCGCTTTGGGCGCTGCGGTCGGCATCGGCATCTTGGGCGGTCGCTTCCTCGAAGGTGCGGCACGTCAGCCGGAGCTGATCCCGATGCTGCGTACGCAGTTCTTCATCGTCATGGGTCTCGTCGATGCCGTGCCGATGATTGCGGTAGGTATTGCGCTCTACGTCTTGTTTGCGGTCGTCGGCTAAGTCGCATCGCATTTGTTGACCCGGCTTTCGAGGCCCTGACATGAACATCAATCTGACCCTGATCGGCCAGTCGATCACCTTCTTCTTGTTCGTGTGGTTCACGATGAAATTCGTGTGGCCACCGATCTTGAAGGCGCTGGAAGAGCGTAAGGCGAAAATTGCTGACGGTTTGGCCGCAGCCGAGCGTGGCGTGCATGAGCAGGCGCGCGCTCAGCAGCGTGCAACCGAGGTTCTGAAAGAAGCCAAGCAGCAAGCGGCCAAGATCATTGGACAGGCCGAAGCGCGGGGCAACGAGCTGTTGGAAGAAGCCAAACATAAGGCGCAGGCTGAAGCCGCGCGCATTGTGGAATCAGCGCAGGGCGAAATTGAGCAAGCCGCGAATAGCGCTCGTGAAGCGCTGCGTGTTCAAGTGGCGGAATTGGCGGTGGCTGGCGCCAGCCAGATTCTCGCGCGCGAGGTGAAGCCTGACGATCACCGCGACATGCTTAACAAGCTGGCCGCACAGCTGTAATCCGACGCGCAGAACGTGGAAGAAATTAGCACCCTCGCCCGTCCCTACGCCGATGCGGCGTATGACCATGCGCACGCCACGGCTTCGATTGAAGCATGGAGTAAGCAAATGGCTGGGCTGGCTGCGATTGCAGCGGATGCGGGCTTGGCGGCAGCGTTGATTGACCCGCGCTTAAAGCGCGAACAGCACGCCGAAATCGTGTTGAGTGCCGCGAGCGATTTGGGTTTGTCTTTGGGCGAAGGCGTTCAAAACCTGGTCCGCGTGTTGGCGGAAAATCAGCGCTTGAGTGTGATGCCAGAAATTGCGCGCCAGTTTGCACAGCGCCGCGCGGCAGATCAAAAATTGACGCAGGTCGACATCACCAGTGCGATGGAGATGGATGCTGCAAGCCAAGAACAACTTGCCGAGGCGCTGCGTCAGCGTCTGGGCACCGATGTGAATGTACAGGTGCAGGTCGACCCATCCTTAATAGGTGGAGCGATTGTGCGCGCTGGTGATCTGGTGATCGATGCCTCGGTCCGTGGACGCCTCGCGCAGCTCGAAACCGTGCTGCGCCGCTAAGAACTTTTGTTAGGAGCCTTATCCCATGCAGCTCAGTCCTTCTGAAATTAGCGATCTGATCCGCAAGCGCATTGAAAGCTTTGCGCCCGCCGCTGAATCGCGTACCGAAGGTACCGTGGTCAACATCGCCGACGGCGTCGCCCGTCTGCATGGCCTGTCGGAAGTTATGGCCGGTGAAATGATCGAGTTCCCGGGCAATACCTTCGGTATGGCGCTGAACCTCGAACAGGATTCCGTAGGTGCGGTGATCCTGGGTAACTACGAACACATTTCTGAAGGCGATACCGTGCGCTGCACGGGCCGAATTCTGGAAGTGCCGATCGGCAATGAACTGCTCGGCCGCGTTGTGAACTCGCTGGGCCAGCCGATCGATGGCAAGGGTCCGATTGAAACCGCTAAGACCGACACCATCGAAAAGATTGCGCCAGGCGTTATTGAGCGTCGTTCGGTCGATCAGCCGGTGCAGACAGGCGTCAAGGCGATTGATGCCATGGTGCCCGTCGGTCGTGGTCAGCGTGAGTTGATTATCGGTGATCGTCAGACCGGTAAGACCGCGGTTGCGATTGATGCCATCATCAATCAGAAAGGCACCGGCGTGAAATGTATCTATGTTGCGGTGGGCCAGAAGGCTTCAACCGTAGCGAATGTGGTGCGTAAGCTCGAAGAGCATGGCGCGCTAGCACACACCATTGTGGTTGCTGCAACTGCATCCGATTCTGCGGCGATGCAGTACATCGCGCCGTATTCGGGCTGCACGATGGGCGAATATTTCCGCGATCGCGGCGAAGACGCGCTGATCGTGTATGACGATTTGACCAAGCAAGCTTGGGCCTACCGTCAGGTTTCCCTGTTGTTGCGTCGTCCGCCGGGCCGTGAAGCGTATCCGGGCGACGTGTTCTATCTGCACTCGCGTTTGCTTGAACGTGCGGCGCGCGTGAACGAAGATTTTGTTGAAGCTGCGACCAATGGTGAAGTGAAAGGCAAGACCGGTTCGCTGACTGCGTTGCCGATCATTGAAACCCAGGCGGGTGACGTATCCGCGTTCGTACCGACCAACGTGATCTCCATCACCGATGGTCAGATCTTCCTTGAAACCGACTTGTTTAACTCCGGTATTCGTCCGGCGATCAACGCAGGTCTTTCGGTTTCGCGTGTTGGTGGTGCGGCGCAGACTAAGATCATCAAGAAGCTGGGTGGTGGTGTGCGTCTCGATTTGGCGCAATACCGCGAGCTTGCTGCGTTCGCGCAGTTTGCATCGGATCTGGATGAGCAGACGCGCAAGCAGATCGAGCGTGGTCGTCGTGTTACTGAGCTGATGAAGCAGAACCAGTACGCACCGTTGTCGGTTGCGGAAATGGCGGTATCGCTGTTCGCGGCCAACAAGGGTTTCATCGATGATGTTGAGGCGAATCAAGTGGTCGCATTTGAGCGTGCGTTGCACAGCTATATGAATAGCAGCCAGAAGGCGTTGATGGATCGCATCAATGACACCGCGGATTACAACGATGAAATCGAAGGTGCGTTGAACAATGCACTGACCGAGTTCAAAGCCAACAACACCTGGTAAGAAGGCGTAGGACAGTAGCATGGCTGTAGGGCGCGAAATACGCGACAAGATCAAAAGCGTGAAGAGCACGCAGAAGATCACGCGTGCCATGCAAATGGTGGCAGCAGGCAAGATGCGTAAGGCGCAAGAGCGCATGCAGGCCTCCCGTCCGTATAGCGAAAAGATGCGTGCGGTGATTGGCCATTTGGCGTTGGGTCATCCGGAATACAAGAACGCCTTCATGATCGAGCGTGAGACTACGAAGAAAGTAGGTTTTATTCTGGTCACCTCGGATCGCGGTCTTTGCGGTGGTTTGAATGTGAATGAATTCCGCACGCTGATGGGCGTGATGAAAGATTGGCGCGCGCGCAACGTTGAAGTGGTCTTTAGCGTGATCGGCGCGAAGGGCGCAGGTTTTGTTGCGCGTAATGGTGGTCAGATTCTTTCCGAGAAAACACACCTCGGCGATCGTCCGAGCATGGACGAAATCATCGGTCCGGTGAAGGTGATGTTGGATGCGTATGCCGAGGGCGAGCTCGATCGCTTATATGTGGTGTACAACGAATTTGTAAACACCATGGCGCAGAAGCCCACGGTGCGTCAGGTGTTGCCGCTTGAACCAGTGGATGACCCTGAGCTGAAGCACCATTGGGATTACATCTACGAGCCGGATGCGCCGGAAGTCTTGGATGCGTTGTTGCGTCGCTATGTCGAGGCGATGGTGTATCAAGCCGTTGTCGAAAATTCGGCAAGTGAAATGTCCGCGCGGATGGTGGCGATGAAGGCTGCGACGGATAACGCGGGTAAGCTGATTGAAGAGCTGCAGCTGGTCTATAACAAGGCGCGTCAGGCAGCGATTACATCGGAATTGGCAGACATTATCGGGGGCGCGTCGGCTGTTTAGCGCCGCGTCTTCAAACGAGTACGGAAAAAGAGGACAGCACAATGAGTGCAGGACAAGTGGTACAGATTATCGGTGCGGTGGTGGACGTGGTGTTCCCGCGCGAGAACATGCCGAAGGTCTATGACGCATTGAAGGTCGATGAATCTGGGCTGACGCTGGAAGTGCAGCAGCAGCTCGGCGACGGTGTGGTGCGTGCGATTGCGATGGGTTCCAGTGATGGTCTCAAACGCGGCATCGCGGTAACCAACACCGGTGCGCCAATTCAGGTGCCGGTCGGTCAGAAGACTTTGGGCCGCATCATGAATGTCCTCGGTGATCCAGTCGACGGTAAGCCAGAAGTCGACAGCGAAGTGCGCATGCCGATTCACCGTAAGCCGCCGAGCTATGCAGAACAAGCCAGCTCGGTTGAGGTCCTTGAAACCGGGATTAAGGTCATCGATTTGATCATGCCGATCGCCAAGGGCGGTAAGGTGGGTCTGTTCGGTGGCGCGGGTGTCGGTAAGACCGTAACCCTGATGGAGTTGATTCGTAATATCGCAGTCGAGCACTCTGGCTACTCTGTATTCGCGGGCGTTGGTGAACGTACCCGTGAGGGCAACGACTTCTATCATGAAATGTCGGAAGGCGGCGTACTCGACAAGGTTGCGCTGGTCTACGGTCAGATGAACGAACCACCGGGCAACCGTCTGCGTGTGGCGCTGACCGGGCTGACCATGGCGGAATACTTCCGTGATGAAGGCCGTGACGTACTGATGTTTATTGATAACATTTACCGATACACCTTGGCCGGTACCGAGGTGTCGGCATTGCTCGGTCGTATGCCTTCTGCGGTGGGCTATCAGCCGACCCTAGCGGAAGAAATGGGTGTGTTGCAGGAACGTATTACCTCGACCAAGACCGGTTCGATTACATCATTCCAGGCGGTCTACGTACCTGCGGATGACTTGACCGATCCGTCGCCGGCCACCACCTTTGCTCACTTGGATGCGACCCTCGTACTGTCACGTCAAGTTGCTGAGTTGGGTATCTACCCGGCGGTAGACCCGCTCGATTCCACCTCGCGTATTCTGGATCCGCATGTGGTCGGCGAGGAGCATTACAACGTCGCGCGCTCGGTCCAGCAAACCCTGCAGCGTTACAAAGAGCTCAAGGACATCATTGCGATTCTGGGTATGGATGAATTGTCTGAAGAAGACAAGCGCACCGTATCTCGTGCACGTAAGATCCAGCGCTTCTTGTCACAGCCGTTCTTTGTGGCGGAAGTGTTCACCGGCGCACCGGGTAAGTACGTGTCTCTCAGCGAAACGATTTCCGGCTTTAAGGCCATCGTCAACGGCGATTACGATCACTTGCCTGAGCAGGCGTTCTACATGGTCGGCTCGATTGATGAAGCGGTCGAAAAAGCAGGCAAGCTGAACTAAAGCGCGAGCGGACTCAACGAATATGGCCATGACTGTTCAAGTCGACATCGTCAGCGCGGAAGAAGCGATCTTCAGCGGTCAGGCAGAAATGGTCTATGCCCCGGCTGCCATGGGCGAAGTCGGTGTTGCGCCACGCCATGCGCCGATGCTTACGCCGCTGAAGCCGGGTACGGTACGCATTCAGAGCGGTGGCGAAGAAAAGGTCTACTACGTGAGCGGCGGCTTGTTGGAAGTGCAGCCAAATGCCGTGACCGTACTTGCCGACACCGTAGTGCGCGCGCGCGACCTGGATGAGGCTGCCGCCGAACAGGCCCGTACTCAGGCCGAAGAACGCATTCGAGATCACAAGGATGAGTTCGACTTTGCTGCTGCACAGACCGAGCTAGCGGAGGCGATGGCCCAGCTTTCCGCAATCAGTAAGCTCAAACATAAGGCGCAAGCGCGCCATTGATTGTTACCGGGTGTTACCCGGTTGAGCCCTTGTTTCAGGCATACTGAGTCTCATGCCGGAACTTCACGTCATTCTTCTTGCTGCTGGACAGGGCACGCGTATGCGTTCTGCCTTGCCCAAGGTGTTGCATACGCTTGCCGGAAAACCATTGCTTCATCATGTGCTCGATGCAACGCAGGCGCTTGGCGCTAGCGATGTGCATGTGGTGATCGGTCACGGCGCGGCACAAGTACAAAATCAATGCGCCGAGCATGCCGTGCAGTGGGTCGTGCAAGAACAACAACTCGGCACCGGGCATGCTGTTGCTCAGGCCTTACCGAGCATTCCCGATCATGGATTGGTGCTTGTGTTGTATGGTGATGTCCCTTTGATTGACCCAACAACGCTACAACCACTGGTGAAAGCAGCAAGCGAGGGAAAGCTCGCGCTGTTGACGGTCTTGTTGGATGATCCCAGTGGCTATGGCCGTATCTTGCGTGATGAGCAGGATGCTGTGATTGGTATTGTTGAGCAAAAAGACGCGACTGAGTCGCAGCGCGCGATTTGCGAAATTAACACCGGCATCCTCGCAGTGCCGGCTGCACGCTTAAAGCAATGGATCGCACGACTCGACAATCAAAACAGCCAGGGCGAGTTTTATCTCACCGACGTAGTCAGTATGGCGGCGGGTGAAGCGGTTGAGGTGGTTGCCCTGCATGCGGATGATCCGGTCCGTGTTGAAGGTATTAATGATCGCGCTCAATTGGCGCGTCTTGAGCGGGTTTATCAACGCCGCCAGGCCGATGTGCTGATGCACGAAGGTGTGGCGCTAGCTGACCCGGCGCGCATTGATGTGCGTGGTTTGCTGCGCTGCGGAAGTGATGTGTTCATCGACATTAACTGCGTGTTTGAAGGGCATGTTGTTTTAGGCGACGGCGTCACCATCGAAGCGGGCTGCGTGTTGCGTGATTGCCAGATTGGTTCTAACAGCGTAGTTCACCCGTATTCGGTGATTGAGGGCGCAACGCTTGCCAGTAAAGTGAGTGTCGGTCCCTTCGCCCGTTTGCGTCCGGGGGCACGCTTGCAAGCCGGTTCGCGTGTGGGCAATTTCGTCGAAGTGAAAAATGCTGAGGTGGGTGAAGGCTCTAAGGTGAATCATCTGAGTTATGTTGGTGATGCGCGTCTGGGCAAAGACGTGAACATTGGGGCTGGAACGATCACGTGCAACTATGATGGTGCCAACAAACATCACACCGAAATTGGTGACCGTGTCTTTGTCGGATCGAACAGTGCATTGGTTGCACCAGTAACCTTGGAGGCTGATGCCACGATCGGTGCGGGCTCGGTAATCAGTAAAGATGCACCGCCTGCACAGTTGACGCTCAGCCGCGCCAAACAAGTCTCGCTACCGAATTGGAAGCGTCCGCAAAAGAAACCGAAAGAATAAAGCGACATTAAGAGTAGAGCCTATGTGCGGTATTGTTGGCGGTGTAACAGAGCGTGACCTCGTTCCAATTTTGATTGAGGGTTTGCGTCGTCTTGAATATCGCGGTTATGACTCTGCCGGCGTGGCGTTGGTTACCGAGGGAAACAAGCTCGCGCGCATACGCTCCGTGGGTAAAGTTGAAGCACTGAATCTCCGCGTGCAAGAAAGCGGCTTGCGCGGCCAAACTGGTATTGCACACACACGCTGGGCAACCCACGGCGCTGCGGAAGAACGCAATGCCCACCCGCATGTGTGCAACGAATCAGTCGCGGTCGTACACAACGGCATTATTGAAAACCACGCCAAGCTGCGTGAAGAGCAAGCTAAGCGTGGCTATCGTTTTACTTCCGACACCGATACGGAAGTCATCGTACATGCTGTGCATGAAGCAATTGCTGGTGGAAAAAATCTCTTACAGGCTGTGCGTCAGGCGACCGAGCAACTCGAAGGTGCGTATGCGCTCGGTGTGGTCAGTGATCAGCAACCGGGCCGTCTGGTTGCAGCGCGGCAGGGGAGTCCATTGGTGATTGGACTTGGAATTGGTGAATACTTCATTGCCTCGGATGTGGCAGCGTTGCTGCCTGTGACCAATCGTTTTGTTTTCCTCGAAGAGGGTGATGTTGCAGATCTCAGTCGTGAAAACATTCGTATTTATGACCGTCAAGGCAAAGAAGTTCAACGCGAGGTCAAGCTTAGTTCACTGACTGCGGATAGCGTCGGTCGCGGCGAATATCGTCATTACATGCTCAAAGAAATCTATGAGCAGCCGCGCGCAATTGCTGAAACCTTGGAGGGACGCCTCGCTGAGGAGCGCGTGCTCGAAGCAAGTTTTGGGCATAACGCTGCACAGATTTTTGATCGCGTGAAAGCGGTGCAAATCCTTGCCTGTGGCACCAGTTATCACGCCGGTATGGTCGCGCGTAATTGGTTTGAAGGTTTGGCTGGCATTCCTTGCCAAGTCGAAGTCGCCAGCGAATACCGCTATCGCCATCCAGTGGTTGCCGACGATACATTGGTAGTGGTGATCTCCCAGTCGGGTGAAACGGCAGACACCTTGGCAGCTTTGCGTGCGACCCAGAAACGTGGAATTCTTGCCTCGCTCGCGATCTGTAATGCACCTGAAAGTTCACTCATGCGCGAGGCAGACCTCAATTTGCTGACGCGTGCGGGCCCTGAGATTGGTGTGGCATCCACCAAAGCTTTCACAACCCAGCTCACCGGCTTGTTGCTGTTGGTAACGGTTTTGGGTCGCCGCTTCAATGTTGATGCGGAACTTGAACAGCGCATTGTCATGCAGCTTGAAGCGCTGCCGCGTCATATCGAAGAGGCACTCACGCTCGATAACGAGATTCGCCTGCTCGCTGAACAGTTCGTGGAAAAGCACAACGCCTTGTTCTTAGGTCGAGGTGTGCAATACCCGGTGGCGATGGAAGGTGCACTCAAACTTAAAGAGATTTCATACATACATGCAGAAGCTTATCCTGCTGGTGAGCTTAAGCATGGACCGTTGGCATTGGTGGATGAAACCATGCCGATCGTAGCGGTTGCGCCCAATGATGAATTGCTAGAGAAAGTGAAATCGAATCTTGCTGAAGTGCGCGCACGCAATGGCCAGCTATATGTGTTTGCAGACCATGACTGTGAAATGAAAGAGGCCGATGGCATTCATGTGGTAGTCGTACCCAAGTCCGGTAATCATGTTACACCGATGCAATTCACCATCCCCCTTCAGCTATTGGCGTATCACGTTGCCGTGCTGCGCGGGACGGATGTCGACCAGCCGCGCAATCTGGCGAAATCCGTTACGGTTGAGTAAATCGCTCCCGGGATGGTCTAATCCTCAACTATTCTGTTCCGCCGAGCGCGCGGACTCGCCAAGGAGGAGAGCCATGAACACACTCCAACTTCGCAGTGTTTTTGTTGTACGGATGATAAGTTTGGGTTTGNTGACTGTGGGTTTGAATGCGGTCGCATCCTCAAATCCTGTTGTGGAGTCGCATACGCCTACCCAAAAAGTAGAGCAGCGAGTTGGCCCTAGCGCTACAAGTCCGGCGGGTTCGATTAACGAGGGCCTGCGCAGTATTGTGAATGAAGAAGAGATTCCGGCGTTTTTGCGTACGGATCCGTGCGACACCAACGATTAGTCATTCGATTGATGTGCCCAGGGGTGAGAGAACAACGACACCGCCCCGCCAGTTCGGAGTGAGGAATGGAGAATTTCCTGCTGCTGATCGCACTGTTGATGGTGCTGATGCTCTATCTCGTGCCCAGCATCATTGCGTTTCGACGCCAGCATCCGAAGCGTTGGCTCTTATTGCTGGCAAACCTGTTGTCCGGCTTTACGGTGCTCGGTTGGATTCTCTGCTTTGTGTGGGCGTTTAGTGCATTCCAGAGATTACGTCCATCCGTGGATGGGTGTTTTATTGAAAGTCGCGGTGCAGCCTGTGGTGATCGCCCTCAGCCCAAAGCGTAGCTGATATTCCAATGCACGCCACTGCTGTCGAGCAAGCGTCGTAGAAGACCTTCTGAAGGAACGGCTTCACGTTCAAAGATATTCCAGATTTCAATTCGACTGAGGCTCAAGGCGCTGCGCTTGCGCCAGCGAATCTTTTCGATCGACAGCATATGATCACAATGCGGGCAAGTTGGAGGTAACGCGCATGCTGCATCATTGGTGAGCCCGGAAAACCAGTCTTCCAAACCTTGATTGCAGGCGGCACAGCGCGGCGCAGGGCTGCGCGGATCACGACTGATCGTGGGTTGTGTCGTGCTGTCTGGAATGCGCACATGGCAAAAGCGTAGGTCATCACCTTGCGGTTCAAATTCGATGTGAGGCGAGCAGCCCATGAACATCACATGTTCGAGAAAGTCTTCGCCCGCGAACCAGCGGTCGTCTGCATCTGGCAGCGGACCCGCAATTAATCCAAGTTTTTGGCATGCTTCAATCCGTACAGCTTGTGAAACCTCAACCAAGGGTTGCGGGGTAAGCAGCAGGCGACCAACCGGAAGGGTGATTCGCGTCATACGCTTACCGAGCAGGAGTAACACGCGCACTACGGCGGCGTGGGAGCGAGCCTGGGATTTGCAAAAATACTTCTTGTACTAATAAGCGTCGACCATCCATATGGTACAGCGCGCGACGAGCCCAGGCTGTATCGTGAAGTTGTAGCGCCGGATCAAACTGCGCAGCCTGTTCTATATCGATACGCATAAAACCGCCATGAGTGCGTCCACGTCGTCGCGCAGCATGCAGCACTGCACCGAGCGAGCGAGAACCTAAGCGTACGAGTTGGCGTAGGCTGCGATCAAGGTCTTCGAGGGGAATTACAGTGCGTGCGAATACTACGCGGTGATTGTCGCAGCGCAGCTCGACACTGCGACGATAGACCCACTGATTGGGCAGAAGCCCCAGCACTTCGGCCTCGTCAGCACGCACACGACCCATGCCGGTAAATTTTGGCAGCACGCGAAACGCGGCTGGGCCGCGGCAGTATTGTTTTAGCCGTTGCGTTAATGAGCCTTCGTCACGCAACCAATTTTGTAATGTACGAGGCACATCACACAGTGCGAGTTGACGCAGTGGACGCCAGTGGAAGCGATGAGTGGACGACATGGCAGCGCAGAGTAGCGTCAGACCTTGGTGTAGTCGAGTCGCCCGGCCTGCCAGCGCTGACGCAGGCGNTCAGCAAGCTCGGGNGAGTCCTGTTCCAGCTGCTGCGCGATCGGGCCAAGCAGTTGAATCAGGTCTTGATCCCGTAGGATGTCGGCAATTCGGTATTGCGCGGTGCCCGATTGGCGCGTCCCCAAGACTTCACCCGGGCCGCGCAGCTCAAGATCTTTTTGTGCGATCACAAAACCATCTTGGGTGTCGCGCATGGCCTGCAGGCGTTTGCGCGCAATGTCCCCCAGTGGACTGCGATAGAGCAGAACACAATGACTTTTGACCGAGCCACGTCCGACCCGCCCACGGAGCTGATGCAGCTGTGACAGACCGAGACGCTCTGCATTGTCTAAGACCATCAAGCTCGCTTTGGGCACATCAACGCCGACTTCAATCACGGTTGTCGCCACCAAGAGATCGAGTTCATGTGCAGCAAATTCCTGCATGACAAGATCACGCTCGGCGGATTTCATGCGGCCATGCACCAGCCCGATGCGGAGGTCAGGCAGTCGAGTGCGCAGATCATCTGCTGTGTCTGTGGCAGCTTGTGCTTCCAGCACCTCGGAGGCATCGATCAATGGGCAAACCCAATAGGCTTGTCGGCCCTCTTCACGACAGGCGGCGTGCACACGCGCAATCATTTCATCCCGACGGTCTTGTGGAATCGCGA
>JGI10211J34971_10001819_pt1 | contig 17516 bp, 12 predicted proteins | sample Etolagsediment_FD_34971 | JGI IMG/M metagenome (IMG submission 34971) | reverse complement strand
AGTCCAGTACCCATCCAAGGTCTGTTAACAATCAGTACATTTGTTGTTCCCACGCCAACCGTGGCAACTCTCATAATCTCATCATTTATCTGTAGTAGATCGCCAGCAAAGATTGAAGTGATTCCAGAAAGAGTGATTCTGTCGGTAGTTGGTCGAACTGTTGTGACAAGACCCACTGAGACACTAGTGTCTGCAATAGGAGACTGAATCATATTGTCAAGAGCAATCAGACCTTTCGTTTTTTGCTTCTTAGCATCAAATCTATGAATCGTTCCAACACCAACAGAAGTGATGTCTAATACTGATGGAGGAACTGATAATGCCTCTGAAGCACTAGCAGCAACCTGAACATTTAACTCATCAACCTTTACAATATAAAGAGTAGATGGCAACTTATCCGTAGATACGCCAGCAATAGTGGTTGTGGCAATTCCGATAGGATCTGGTTGAATGAACCTATCAGCTGCAGTGTACTCTACCTCCTCACCAGTTACGAAGAAGTTTTGGGGTATTCTGATAGTATTATCAGTTATACTTACAATACCTGCAGCAGTTGGATTAATTACTCTTCTAAAGATTGGGCGTGACTGATGAGTTAACTCAAAGGAACGCTTAATATCATTTTCAGTTCCGAAGTATTCTGCTGCTCCTGTTTGAACTGTACCCTGATTCAGATCAATCGTTGTAACCCCGTTCAGAGGATCTACAAGGCGCATTGCGTTCTGGAAGACTCTGACCTCCATATCAGCGTCTGGATTGGGTTCAAAGGTCACCTGAACGGTGTCTGCGGTCCTTTGTACACCAAACTCACCAAGAGTTACCATAGTGATAATCTCACCAAACTCGGTGATATTGTTGAACTCTTCGTTGTTTGCAACCATCAACTCAGAAACCTGAGACCATCCATTTGTAAGGTCTTCAACAGTTACAATGTAGTAACCACCGTTGTAGACAGTAGCATCATAGGTTGCAACGACATTTGCTACAGGAGAGTCAGTAGATGCAATGGATGTATAGTGAGAATCAATAATAGCAGTATTAAGAGTGGTTGTACCAATACCAGTTGCTGTGGTGTCAGCAATGGATACTCTTAAAACATCAACCGTGCAAGCAACTCCAGCATATGGGTGGAAGTTAACTACAATATCATTTTGTTCAATGGTTGTATTGGTAAATCCAATATGAGTAATACCAAACTCATCATCAGTGCCACCATTTGAAGTTGGTTGCTCAAGTCTAATAATGGTTGAAGATGTTCTTGCTTCAGTTGGAAGTGAAATCTCATATGTCCTGAGAGGAGCAGAAACATCTGTTGATCCAATAATCGTACCAAGACCGACAAAAGTTGTTCCTCCATTAGTGCTATATTGAAGTTTCAAAGATTCATTTCTACCAATAGCGGTCATTGGTCGTGAACCACCATTGTTATCATTACCAGCAACACCAGTTAACACAAATGTGTCTACTGTTTGAAGATCCAAGGCGGTTGATATAGCAACTCTTGCCGAAGTTCCTATGCCAGTTGTTCCTGTGATTTTGAGGTGCTGTCCGATTGAGAATCCGCCATCAGTTCCAATACCAGTTCCGCTAACAGCAGTGGAGAAACCAGTCAGAGTAGCAAACAATGCTGTGCTTAAACCAACATCATAAGATTGAGTGTTTCCTGCACCACATACAAGACTGTAAGTTCCAAGACCAACACTACTTGCATCATCGCGAGAGTGAGTGGTTAACTGAGCATATTCTACTGCTTCAATCTCACCGCAGTTGTTATTTCCATCGTGGATGAGAGTGAACTCATCAAATTCATAACGTTGATCATCAGTAGTAATCTCAATCAGGAGTTTAGACGCCCTATAAGTGTTTGCAATAGAAACAATAGGAGTTACTTTTCCAGTTTCAACACCAACCTGAGTTGTTCTGATTTCGGCTACATCACCAAGTGCCGTTGCGCCGACACCAAGAATTCCATCCTTAACACCATATGCAGTAAATGTAATATCAAAGTTGTTTACTCTGTACTTCTCGGGGTAGAACAAAAGTCTTCCATTTCCATTGACAATATCAAAGTCGAAGTAACCCATATCTTCGACAGTTTCAACTCGACCATACTGGTTAAGATATCCAAAAGTATTGTCGTGAAGAATAGAAACAAAGATGTTTTCTCTAGTTTCAGTAAATCTTCTGTCGCGAATGAAGAGGAGATACTTCCTTGCTCTGATTACGTTGTCGCCAACAATGGGGAACTCATCAATAACTGAGTATCTTGTAGGTCTTGGTCTGTCATTGAACTGATCACTGATGTCGTCAATCATCAGAACTCTGTTTCCAACAGATTCAAAGTAATCTTGAATCTCTCTAGAGTTTAGAATTATTTCATCGGAACGAACTTGACCATCAATAAAGATGTTATTCTCTGTCGCCAAATCAAAATCATTGACACAGTTAAGATCAATCTCTTGATCAATGTTGGCAATTCCTAAGAAGTCACCATCATTTTGGTCTGTTCTAATACCAGAGTTTCCATCTCTATCAGTTGCACCTGCAGATACCAGTTGAAGATCACTAAACTTCTTAAATCCAGCAGTGTGATCGAGAGCACTTACAGCATTGTCCCAATCTTCAAGATCTACTTCTGATTTTACAGAGTATGAGAAATACTGATAATAATCATTATCGTGAAGTCTTTGTAAATCAAGGTTCAGGACTCCAGTATCTTGATTGAATCCATTTTCGACGATACTTGTTGCTTTTGTTGTATAGTTCGCCTTATACATCTTATTAGATGATATCGCTGCAACAGAACCACTTGTAGTTCCTCTTACAGTATCATTAACTTCAAAGAAATCATCAGAGGTAACTCTTACGTTCAGGTCATCTCCTCTAAAGTTCCAACTTTCAACAATACCTTCTTTTGATCCACTCTTTATCGTTTCACCTTCAATAAAGGTGTTTTTTCTAAGAGTTACATTAAAGATGGGGAAATATTTTTCTGGAATGATTCTACCAGCAGAGTTGGCAGCATCAAACAATCCAGGTACTTTTCCATCAGTTAAGTCGCCATCAAGACTATACTTAACTCTTGGTTCTGCTCCACCTATGTTTGGATCGGTTGATGTAACAGTGAACAACTTATACTCATAGTTTACAGAGTTGAATCCTTTTCCAGTACTACCAACACCAACACTTACATTTTCAATAAAAACTTTGTCCCCAACATCAAATGGGAATGCACTGGAGGTGCTATAACCAACTGTATCTAAGATTATCTCAACAGTTTTTAATCCACTATCATAGAATATAGAACTAATACCAACACCATTTGTATTATTGATGGGAATAATCGCTGGAGTTGTATTGTATATTTCGGTGCTATTCTTGCGAATAGTTACGAAACGATCTCCAATATTATAAGATAGATCAACGTCTACAACTTTTCCAGTATTACCATCAATGAAAACTAAGTCTGGAGCGATTCCGTATCCAACTCCAACTGAGGTTATTCCAATTCTCTCAATAGTGGTTAGAGGTTCCAGTTTTAGAACCTGAGGAATGTTTAGAGTTGGTCTTAAAGTTGGATCAGATGGATAATCAAATCCAATGTCATTAATGCAATAAGATTTGACTCTACCAATAGAATCTGATGTTGGTTCTAATATTGCATTTCTTCCCCATGTAGATCCAATACTTGTGATTGCAGGAAGAACTTCATATCCCCTGCCTCCACTTCTTACAGAAACCTCACTGATAGGTCCAATAGCTCTTCTTGAAGCAGTATCATATGTCATGACTGCTTCAGATCTATTATAACTTTCTTTTTCAGGTCTTAGTAGAACATTATACTGAATAGAAGTTGTACCGACTCCAGTGACTCTATGATTACCACTGAATATACTAGTTGTAATAATGATGGCATTGTTATTGGGTACATTCTCATCATCAACTAATATTTGCTGTTTAGATTCTGGAGTGTTTATTACATCAACAGGATCCAACTTATAATAAAGATTCTTAGGCAGATTATCTGATACTAATACAGAAACTTTAGCACCAGATGTTCCAATTTTTCCTGTAGACGTTACTTCAAAGTTTGATGTAGCAGTACTTGAGAAGAACTTATTTTTAAAGTTTGAATCTGTGAAAAGGTTAAACTCAAATGCAGGATAATCAATAGATCCTCTTCTGTAAGACAATGAAGAATCTGAAAGATCAAACTCTACAGTTTGATTTCTAATAAGTGCGACAGGAGGATTGATAGGAGCAAGATCACCAAAAGTATTGGAGATCATATCAACAATTTCTGGATTGCTCTTTACTGCATTGTAATAAGTAGATGCAAGTTTAATCGTATTGTAGTCTTCAACAACAACGTAGAAGATGCTGTTGCTAGGAATAGCATCAGCGTCAACAATAATAACACCATTTAATGTTGCCCTAAGAGTAAATGGTTTTTCTACCTCAAGAGGAGATGGGAAAACGGTAGGTACATCAACAGTAGTATCTGAATCAATAATTCTATCTGCAGATGAAAGTGCAGATTGATATATTACTTTTTGTCCTGTTACAAATCCATGATTTTCAATCGTTATTGTATTCTCAAGCAAATCAACCGCAGTTTTAACAAAGTTAAGTCTGTTTCCAACGACTCTTCTTGCTACTTCATTATAAGACAACTTGATAGTTGTTGTTATTCCTGGGAAAACGTCAAGTTTTACAGTTTCATTTGCAACCAAGTTATGAGTTGATGCTGTAGAAACAGTTACAACATTTCTATTAATCAGTCCAGAAAGTGTATTGGAATAATCGGTTACTAAACTATGCTTATCTCCTGACCCATAACCCTCAAAGAATAATAATCCTTGTGTTGTGGATCCGATTCCAACAAATCCTCCAGCATTATTTGTAACAATAGGATTTGTAGCGATGCCAATAATATCATTAGAGAATCTTGCAGCATATACTATGGAGTTATCTGCAAGAGTAAATGTATTGAATCCAACGTTAAATCCAGTTCCAAACTGAGATGTGAGAGCAAGTGAAACTCTGATTCCATCTGAACCATTTGCATTATAGAGTAACTTACTGTTAGTTCTCAATCCGTGATTTGGAATGTAAAGTTGTGATGCAGTTAAAGAGACAGATGTTGCACCAGAACCTGGATTTGCAAAAGAAACTGAAACAATGTTAGTTGATGCAACTCCTACAGATTGTTGTGCAAACGTTTCTTTTGGATCAAAATACAGCTTGACATTTGGGAACAGATCAAGTTTTTCGGAATATCCAACATTAACAAAAAGTCTTCTTGGATCTTCGGTGACAAATGTTGTTGCTGTATGTGCAGCACCTGTTGTGCCTCCATATTTTCTTTCAACTCTCAAACGAGAACTCTTGGAGTCAACGTTTAGGACCCGAACTTTCTCATCACCAAGCACATAAACGTCATCACTAGCGATAGCAGAAAGGTCACCAGAGACGCTTACAAAGGTCACCATGCCCGTTGCACCAGTGGTTCCGATGCCAGACCTCAATACAAGACTATTTCTTGGAACTTCAATGGAGAAAAACCTTTGAAGACCTGTGTTGGTTGTTGAAAGACCACTGATCGTTACTTCGTCATTATTTTTAAAATCATGTGGTTGAGTAGCATAACCGACAAGAACTCCAGTTCTTCCAGATTGACTAAACTCAATATCAGTGATTTGTTTTGTGGAAACTGCAACTCCAGTTACAGTTACACCTTTAATTCTTGAAACTTTAGCAGCTGCTTGTCTTCCACTAGTTCCAGAGTTATCAAATCTAACTATATCATCTACTTTATAATCAAGACCTTCTTTTTTAACTTTAACAGACTCAACCTTTCCTGCCTTGACATCATCAATAACACTATTGTGCTCTTGAATGGTTGTTGGATCAAGATAATATGGATACCTTTGGGTAGATGACTTTGTGTTATATGGAGTTGTATTTCTTACAAGTTTGTTGGAAATGACATCAAAGTCATCTTGATTTGAATTCTTTTTAAAGTTAAAATCTATCGGAGATGATCTAAACTCATCACCAATGAAATATGGGAACTGAGGAAGTTTGTATCCTCTAAATGGTCCAACAGATTCCACTGCACCATTAGAAATGGTGGCAAAATATGCATATGTACCATTTGGATATTCTGGAGTTACGCAGAATCTGCCATTGTACTTGTCAAGATCACCACTACCAGTGAAGGTATAGTCATCAATCAAGAATCCCTTTGGAAACTTTCCTACAGGGGGACGATTATCAGGTGTTACTCTTTCATAACCAGAGACCATTGCTCTGACAACTCCACCAGTTGCTTTATCATATCCATATGGTCCGTAGATTGGATTACCATCATACGCCCATCCAATGATTGGTGAGTGATTTTTAGATGCTATTTCAGAAGAAGTTGTGCTATCAATGATAAGGTCAGGAACGAAAACTTGCTTATCAAGTCTAGTAACCTCTCTATAGACATTTTGTCTGAACTTTCTTGGCGCATAAATGTGGCAATATTGCAAACCATACTCTGGGTTCAATCCTTCTGCGATAAATCCATCATCATCAGTAATGTTTGGAACTTGCAGGGATCTTTCAAATAAGTTGATTACCCAGTTCTTAATGGATGCCTGAAGTGCTGCACCAGATCCAGCTGGTGTTATGCTAATACTGGTCTTACTATTTGTATAGTTGTAACCACTGTTTGCAATCTCTACGTCGGTGATTGCACCATTAGTAATAACTGGAACTAACTCGGCACCTTCTCCATCACCCAAAACAGTGAGAGAAGGTGGTGAGTTATATCCAGATCCTCCAGATTTGATAACAACTTCAATAATAGTTCCATTAATAACTACTGGTTCTAATATTGCACCAGATCCTCTGTTAAAAGTAAATAATGGTTGTCTATTGTCTCCAATGATTTCACTGCTACCATAACCAATACCATTATTTGACAAAGATACCCCAGTTATTTCACCCCTTACAATAGGTTGCAGTTTTGCATCAAAATCTTGACCAGAGAATGTTGTAATACCAATAACACCATCTACTTTAACTTCAATGGGTTCATAGTTAAATGAGTGAGTACCAGTTCCCTGACCCGTAATATTAATATGTTGTTTGGTTGTAAAATAAAAATCTTTTGCTACTGTAGTACCAACTCCAACAGGAGACAATCTAAAACTATCACCATCAACTCTAGTCACATAATATTTTGATCCCTCATCTAATCCATCAGCGGAAATACCAGTCGAAGAATAAACAAGAAGATCTCCATCAGAATATCCGTGATTTTTTGAGAAGATGGTATCAGAATATGTGTTAATATTGCTAGAACTTACTTGAATCGCTCTATTTTTATATCCAGAACCAGCATTGGTTACTTTAATGCTGTTGATAACTCTCTTTCTCTTAACTGCGGTGAAAGAATGAGTTCCTTCACCATATGAAGTCAAATTAACCGTATTAATGCCAGCGATTGCATCTGACTCAGTATAGTGAAGTTTTATATAAGTATCACTCTCAAGTGTGGATACAAAATATTCAGAATCTGTTGAGATTCCACCAACATTGGATGCACCGCCAGTAGAATATATTACTGCCTCGCCATTTCTGAACTTATGGAATGATGAGAAACCAATCGTATTATTGCTAAGGTCAACTCGACCAGAATCTCCAAATGCATTGAAGTTATTTACGTGCTTAACAGTGAGCATATCTGCTTCTGCCGTAGCACCTCTTCCCCCACCACCAGTTACTGTGATTACGGGTGTACCAATATAGTCAAATCCACCATCAACTACTCGTATTTCTTCAAAGGATCCCTCTACCGCGATCAAACCTGTCGCTGCAGTACCAACAGGATCAGTAATACCCAATATTGGAGGATTTACAACATCATAACCAGAACCAGGAGAAGTTACAATAATATTTTCGATAGGTCCATAGAAAATGGAGTCTGGAGACTTATAGTTTAAAATCTCAACACCATTTACCAACATACCAATTTGACCAGCAGTAGTCTTGTTGATAAACTGACTATCTTCTGGTGGTGGAAACTTTCTGATTAACTTTTGAGATTCTAAAGTTTGACCAGAAAGTCTAAACAACTCAAACTTGTTATCAGTTACCGTTCCAGTAATGGCAATAAAGACATTGTTAAAGATATTTGCTCTACTTCTATACAGAGATACTTCGTTTGAAGAAACTCTCTTTACAAAATAAGTTCCAGCATCAATATTGAGTTTATTTGTTCCAGATCCTGGAATATAAACAACAGAGTCCCCAGTGTATAGTCCATGGAACCCAATATCAATAACTTCTGCATCGGTATACGTTCCACTAAAACTAATGGAACGATCCTTTACCTTTAACTCCTGTCTGAAATATGCAGGAAGTGATGGAGATGCAATATAAAGGTCATCATTACCATCAAGATATGCGTTTTGAACGTTTGCGTTATTGTCGTTTGTTTGAGGAAAGTTAGTGGCGTTTACCTTTGTCAGGTTTTTAAAAATAGTGTGTTTTTGGGTTTCAATAAGTTGCTGCCCAACTCTTACCTGAAAAGTATTCTCATTTTCAATAGAAGTTATTTGACTCGTGATTCTAACACCCGTTTGAGTCAATACATCAATAGAATCACCATCATATAATGTTAAAGCATCAAATGTTTGGAATCTGTAAGTAAAGTCTGAACTATCAACAAGAGTTACTGATTTTATATCATAAACTGCAGGAATATTAAATATCCAGTTGTTTGACTTGCTATCAAGTGCTCTTTTTCCAAGAGAATCAATTTTTAGCGAATCTTTATCTTTAAGACCATTTGTAGTGGGATCAAACTCAATATCAGATAAAACTGCACCAACTCTGACAGTAATAGGATTAGTCGCACCAGGACCTTGATATCCATATGCAGTAACATTAGTTCTTGCTTCAGTTTCTGATAAAACATCAGGGACATTTGCACAACCAAAGAACTGATTTAATGTTTTTGAAGTGTATGTGACTTCAGTAGCAGTTCCAGCAGAACTATCAATAACTAAAGTTCCATTAGTTCCAAAACCTACCGTTGAATCAACATCAAGAATAGTAGCACCAGCAGATACTGCTGTAATGACTCTGGTTTTTGGATGAACTTGAAATTCACCAAAAAGAGATCCAAATACGTTAATATCTTTGTCAAAGTCGTAGTCAAGACTTAACTTGTAGTAAGTCTTTCCATCTTTTACGAATTGTTCAGACTTGGTTACAGATCCTCTTGCTTCTTCAAACCCAGAACCAGCGTCTTGAAACAGAGTTTTATTCTGAAGATTTAGTGGGTCCCCAGTAACTGCCTCTACAACTAAATCTTGAGTAACGCTGTATTGAGCATCAGATGGTTGAAAGAGATTATCCCTAGGTTTCAGTATTTCTACATCCTTTCCATACAAAGCGCGGAAAAGAATCTCAAAGGATTGATCAGTACCTTTTGATTCGTAAAAATCCCTTGACTGCTTTATGAAAAGGTTTTGATTAATACCAGAATATAACTCTCGGTCTTCAAATCCTGGAGTTACTTGATTTTTTGTTTTTCTTAAAAACTCTTTGAAGAATAAAGTGCTAAGGTTCTTAACTGTTGCACCGCTAGAATGTTTACCAATAGCAGTGTCAGAAAAAACCAAAGAGTCTGGTTTATTTTGACTTCTATACGATGTAATACCAGAAAAACCACGAACACACCCAGTGAACGACGTAGATGTTTTTCCAGTGTATGTAATAACTTCTGAGTTAATCTGAATCAGACCATAAGTCTCAGGAAAATCAGTTGTATCAGCAACTTCAATGGTATTATCAAATCTTGAGACATTAGATGTCAATGTCGTCTCATGATTGAGGTTTGTCATCTCCTCAACCTTGACATATTTGTCAATATTGTGAAGAAGGTCTAATGTTCCACTTTGACTGTCAAGAGATCTATAATATTCTTGTAAAAACTCTGCTACACGAGGAAAATCTTCCCTTACAAATGCAGGGAGTTGGCTCTCGATTACGGAACTGATTTTAACTCTTTTTACCATCGTATTCTACTTTCTAACTAAGCCTCTAGTGGAGTAGCTTGGGGTTATGACATAATTTGATCCTGCAGGATGAGTTCCAGATGAAATCTCATCAGAAACCATATCAACTGATGTATTAGTTATATCAAGTTGCAGATAGAGATCTTGCAGACCAATAACGTCATTAGAGACTGGTGGTGCAGAGATTTCTATGAGTTCTGCGCCTCTCAGCACAGAAGTACCTACTATATTTACTGGGTTCAAAAGAACCTCACCTTTTACATAATCAATAATACCAGCAGATTTTCTTACGATTTTGACTTGATCATCCGCAAGTAATCTAAAGAAGAATATAGTTCCTGTCTTTTCGTCTGCATTTGGGATGTCAGACAAATATACAGTATCACTAATGCCTGCAACGTGGAATCCAGAGGAACGAATATTATATCCTGTTTTTCTATTTACTCTGATTGGGTTACCATAACAAATTTCATATTCAGAGGACTCATTGAGTCTTGCACGAAGATCTCTACGCATTTCAATGGTAGAAATATTTGATGTAATCGACTCATGAGAGTTGTCAATCAATCCACCTAACTTACTATATTTCAGTCTTGCTCCATATCTATTTAATTCAGTAGAATCCGCATATGCTTGGATATTTTCTTTGACAATAGCGAGAACATAGTTGGCACTTGGTGCCTGATTTGGATTATAGTAGACAGAAGTGTCTAACTCCAAATACAGATACTTAAGATCAGTGATTTCTGGAACAATACCAGCAACACTGTATTTTCTTAACTCTTTTCTGAGATTCTGCTTGACTCCTTCTGGAACAAATGGACCAAAAGATGGTTTGATGGTAATGAAGACCTTTCCATACTTTGGTGGGGTAAGTTCCTCACCTCCAAAGACAGATACAGATTCAGCTTCTGGATAGATCTGAGGAATAAGTGCCTCATAATCATTTGCAGTCACTGCACGGTTCTGAGAAGAGTAAATCTTCGGTGCATACTTTTTAATCGAAGCAATCGATTCAATACTAGAACCACCTATTGCTTCCTGCTCAGTTTTAATCAGAGATGTTGCTGCATTAACAACATTTCCGTCATTATCTACCAATCTACCACTAAACTTAAATGAAGATGCTCCATTAGCAGATTCTCCATGAGTTATATTATAGTTAACCGTAATAGTAGCAGGTGCTTCTAACTTTCTGCCAAAGACACCATCACCAAAAATCAGTTCATAACGCTCATCTTCGATTTCTTGGATAAAGAAGACTCTTGATTTATCAGTTACATCAGAGAGACTATTTGCTAAAGTATATGTTACTGCTTGAAGTGGTCCTGTTCCATCTTCATCGACGGATACGCGAATAGAAGAAGTATCAATATTTGAGTTATCAAGAATAAATCGTTGATTTGGGTTTGATGCACTTACTGTATAAGTCTGCGTTAAGTAAGTACCCTCAAAAATCTCAATATTCGTAAATGTGGCAAGATCACCCTCTACAGGGACCGTAATGTCTGCTGGGATAGTATATGTATAGGAAATCTGGTTAAGTGCCCTTGTAGTGGCAACTACGCCCCTCTTAAGAGTGATCTGTACAGGGTTTGTCGATAGATTTGCAGTGCTTAGAGTAAAGGTAATCCTTGCTTTTGCTCCAGTCTCTGATCTGGGAACATATCCAATGTTTCGTGCAAGAGCAACAACGTTTTCTCTTAATGTCGCGCTATCAATAAACACTTCATTGCTAACCATGTTAGCATTGTAAGCACTAATGTAAGTATTATAAGCAAGAGTATCAATCAGGATCGATAAGTTAGATCCCTCATAGTCAAAATCAGTAAAATTTGAGTTTGATCTCAAATAATCTTTGATTTGTGTTTTTATCTGGTCAAAATCCAGATTTGTAAAGTTTACTAGTGCCATTTATCGAACCGACTCTAATGCAAATGTGAGTTCCTGAAGTGTTTCTGGTCTACCTACGATTTCGTATTGTATTTTACACTCAACGATACTTGAATCATTGTCATGTTGAACACTAACCTCTCTGAGAGTGATTCGTTCCTCATAACGATTCAATATGAAACGAATTTCATCCTCAATGATGTTAGCGGTGATCGCATCAAAGTTTTCAAACAGTGCATCCTTTACTTTTGTACCAAGATCTCTATTAAAGGGTCTCTCAGCGATCTTCGTCAGCACTAAATTGCGAACAGCACGAGATATTGCACTTTCATTTGATAATGTAACCAAATCATTGCTGATTGGATGCTTTCCAAACGAAAAACTAATGTCTTTAAAACCGCGACTGACTCCCTCTAGAGGCATTGAGACAAAATACTATGATTCTGTCTTATTTAGACGCGGTTTTTTAAGGTTTAGTCGATGAAAGTCTCTGTAGTATCAAAGAATCCTTCGTCAGTTTGTTGTTTTTTCGCTTTTTTGCGGTTTTCTGCCATTTTCAAGTATTTTTCACTCTCAACTTCAGTGATAAGAGTCATTCCAGACTCAATAAAGTCATTTCCTTTGTCAACTGAACCGTCTAGATGCTTTGGATGTCCCATTTTTGCCTCCTTTTAGTGTTTTAGTGCCAACGCTCTACATAATCATCAAACCCACCTGCTCCTCCACAAGGACGAGAGAGTCTATCTTCAGGAATTTCGTACTTTTTTTCGGTTTTTTGTACCTTATTCTCTGGTTTTTTATCAGTAGTGGAGTTCTCCATTGCTGTTTTCCTCTGATTCGGGTAAATCAGAACTTTTTTCGGGGTTGCTATCCCGTTCTTTTGCAGTTTTCCAAAAATATTCATCCTCACGACCCATTCCAAGGCGGTCAAAACCGTTTTCAACCTGATACCACTCGGTCGAAACCTTAAAATCAGGCATTTTTGGTTCAACAGGAGTCAAACTATTGTCAAAAATACGCAATCTGTTGTTTGGATATAGTGCGTACTGCCCATTATCCAGCTCAATTAGGTTATGAGACTTGTGTTCTGCTGGATTTTCACTTGTTGCCCAGTCAACTCCATCAGGATCTTGATGATAGTTGTCAATAGTACACACATAAGTACCCTTTTGAATGCCAAAATCACGAGTATAGCACTCATAATCCATTGAACCAATGAATTTCTTGTCAATCGTTACTACTCCATAGTCCATACAGTTCCAAAACTGTAGATTTGGAAGATTCATATCAGGATCAGGTGTCTTTGGTTTACTTACAAAGGCACTAATCGGTAACTTATCATACATTGCAGCATACTCTGGTAAGTATGTCTCAAAATAAAAAGCACGCCCAGGTATCGATTTACACGACACCCAGACGCCCTTTACAAACTCACCCCATCCACTTTGATGATCAGTAAGATATTCTTTTCTAACCCATACTTCCTGTGAAGGTAAGTTCGCAATCAAACAAGGCATGATAGATACGCATTTCTTTATCTATTTAACGCCCTTGACCACGATACCTTTTACGAGCAGAATTCCGAGAAGTCGCGGCATACTTCGTATGTTGTCCTGACCCCTGACGAGATTTTTTGGGTTTCGACTCAATGTGAGTTCCGCCGCTCAATGATCTCTTTGCCATACTTTAGTTCTCCGAAGATTTTACATTTTTTACAGTTGGGACCATCACATTCCCAACCCTGGTGGCAAAAGTCACAACCCTTGCCACCACATTTCCCACAAACAACATGGGATTCAGACATCGCTACGCTCTGTCTCCGACTCAGATCACACGAGTCTTTTCGTGACCCACGCGAATACGAGGATCACACCAGGTCACAATACCTGCTGCCTTTGCATCCAGACAGAACGATACGTCCTCTCCACACATATCCTGAACCTTACCATCTTCAAAGGTTTGCATCTGAGGAGCGAACCAAGGATAAGTCATCTCAGGATTCTCAAAGACACCGTTCTTGATCAGGACCCATCCAAAACCAGTGTAGTCTACAGTGAACGGCTTACGACGCTTCTGCATGGTCTCACAGGTCTCGTGATTCATCACACCACCGTTCTTACGGAAGTCTTCCTCATCCAACCAGTGAGCAACGCTGGTCGTATGACCGTCCTCGGTGGCATACCAACCTGCTGCGATCTCTCGCTCTTCTTGAGGATTGCCGTCTTTGTCAGGTCCAGGTACTGCGAGATCACACAGTTGCCAGAACTTCTCAGTGTTGAAAACAATATCATTATCAATCCACAACTGATAATCATACTTCAACTTACCATCCCAGGGAATCTGGTTGGGACCACGAAGAACATTCGCACCCAAACACTTACAACGTGCAAAGTTCACCATCGATGAATAGTCTTGACTGATCTGAATACTCATACCGTTCTGTACCATATCAAAGCACAGCTGTACAAAGTTCTTCAGAAAAATATATGAGCATCCTCGACCAGGAAGACAGAACACAATGCTCTTGCCCCTCATACGCTCTTTGATTGCTGTGTAGTCCCATTCAGGACCCTGTTGCTGCGGTGCAGTCGCAGTCTTTACTTTAAATCCTTTTGCCATAACTGTGATTGACTTCAGTTCAAGTTTAACGTACTTATGTAGTCACTGTCAAGTTAATAAGATTGTTCGGTTCCCCGCGCAATCCCTGTCGTAACTGGGAGAATCTCGTGAATATCTAACTGAACTTCTTTTTTCAGAATCCTTTCACGTAACTCATCATCTGACAAACTATGAGCAATGACTTCTGAGGAACCATACTGGTTCCTCTTTCTTCCGTAGACATGATACACTGTGTGCTCCACGGTGACCTCTCTCGGTTACTTTATGTATAAACTCTTTTGGGGTCAAAATTTTCTGGGCGATTTTTTTCTATGGAATGAGTCCATATTTTCCATAATCTTTCTTCTTAACGTGATTCCATTTACCCTCCTCTTTGATGTAATAATGACCATTCGCCCTCTTTCGGATCGTCCCATCGGGTTCTCCAGATTTCATTCCAGTATTCCATGATGATCCTTTTAATCCTTTGTTCCACGGCGATCTCTCACTCGGAATCAAAACCCACTCCCCATCTTTCTTGATGTACTTTGAGGGATTCCTTGATTTCTCACTCTTCTTCCTTTCTATAATCGTTCCTTCAGGGAAACCATTCCGAGCAGCGTTTGCCGCTCTTGAATACCATCGGAGATTACTTACATTATTGTTCTCTTTATTCTCATCGATGTGATCAATCTCTGATAGATTCTCTGGGTTTTCTATGAATGTCTCGGCAACCAAGCGATGCACATAATACTTTATTTGCCTCGCAAACTTTCCGCTATCATCATAGATTGATATATTCACTGCCTGATACCTTGTGCCATTACTCGTAGACACTCCCCTGTTATGACTCTTCAAGGGCTTGCCGTCCCTAAAGACTTGTCCAGTATCAGACACTGAATAACGTGGAAACCTTGTGGGTAGAATTTTCATACCAGAAAATTTTTTTATGATCGTGAAATAGAGCTCGAAAAAGACATACAGTGTAGGTTAGGGTAGTTAGCGATTTTTATAACCGCAACGCCGCCCACGGCGTAACACATAAACCCCCTAATACTGTCCAAACACGAATATCCGTGGTTAACGAATATTCGTGCCTTCGGTGTTACTCTCAGGGGTAAATCTCTGCCATAATAGTATCAACGGTCTCCACCATAATAGCAACCATTTCTTCTACTGTAAACCCTTCAATCTTACAGTGGAGATTGTTAACGCCAGCGGCAATCTCATTCATAGTTCCATACTTTCCACAGTGTGCAATGTGCAGGATACGATGAATCGGATTACCTGCAATCACGCCAGCACCTGATGCAAACGTGACATAAGTTGCTTCGGGATTGATAGCACGAACAATGAAATTGTTNTTNAACCAACGTTCGATAGCGTTGCCTTTATCACCTTGTTTCTTACTCTCAAAACATGCAATCAGTTCGCCGTCGTAATACCAAACNCCACCGTCAGGAGCACACGAACCAATACCCCCAGGGATGTCAGATTGCTGCAGTTTTTTCTCAACGGAGAGCATCGGATATTTGGCAGAAAGTAACACGAATGCAAGGTTCATTGCAGACTTAGCGTTATCATCCATTGCCTTCGATTGCTCATCGAAAGCAACAGTGCCCTTCTGAATTCCGCCTTTGAACTTGTTGTAATGCGCCATGAGATTGTGATGAGGAAGGGTCAATAAAAAGGGGGGAGATGAGTCCCCCATGTTATCAGTGATCACGAAAGATGTGGATGGGGCAGTATACGGAACCATCGTTACATGCGGTGAAATCATAGTAAAGATTACGATCCCAAGTTGCCTCCCAATCTACAACAATTGCATCGGGAATATGCTCACCCATTTCTGTAAAGAACTCCTCTGCAAAATCAGCGGTTGATTGATAGTGACCCTGATAACGTTCGTCACACTCATTGATAGCATCAATGCCCGATTCTTCGATCAAAGCATCAACTGCCTCATAACCAATCTGTTCACCACAACGAACATATTCTTCGTAGTAGTTAACGAAATCCTCTTCGGAGTTCTCATCAATGAACTCAAGGATTGCAGGAAGATCATAACAATCTTCCAGGAATTCTTCGATCTTTTCGACAGTAACTGCAGAGAGGGTTTCTTTGTAGTTAGCGGTCAAAGTGATGGGCATGTGTGAAGTGATTTGTTTGACTCTTTTAAATTACAGGATTTTGGGGCGCTTGTGGGAAAGTGTGTGCCACCTCTCCGATTGTCCACCCCTTAGAAGTCGTTGTTACTTTTCAGGAAATCTTCCAGGGATTTGTTATCATCTTCCTGCAGATCTTTCATCTCAGGAATATCGAAGATTTCACCTGGCATGTCATTAATCTCAGACCAAAGTTCATCAAACATGTTGTGAATAACGAAGGGACGATTAGAGGGAAAAAATCACATTCCGTTAAGGAAATCTGCCATTGCTTCCTGATACTCTTCATAGGAAGAATAGCGATCACGAAGTGAAGCAGGAACCTCTTTTTTAGCGGGACGGTAACACTCTTTCACGGTGTAACCTTTGCTTTCGATGTAATCAGTGTAAACGTTTTGCATAATGTTGTTGTCAGTTTGAAGAGCGAAAGTGCAGGGGTCAGTGTACATCTATCAGGCGAAGTTGTAGAAGTTAGTGTTACGATTGTCGCAGGATTCCCATGCATCATAGAACGAATTCCATGCCTTTTCGTTATCAACAAAGGAGTTGATTTCCAGCATCTCACACACCCAATCGTAGGCACTATCTACATCGGCATTTGTATCATTCACGAAGGCAATCATCTGCCCCATGATGTCATCCCAAGTTGCTTGCATTTCTGGTGAAAGTGGAAACGTTTTGCTCATGAATCTAAATTACCAGATTTTGGGGGCAGTGCCCATTTTGTGTGCCACTTATCCAACTGGTCGGGCGGCCGCTTCGCGGTATCACTTAAGCGATCAAA
>JGI10211J34971_10001817_pt1 | contig 17521 bp, 20 predicted proteins | sample Etolagsediment_FD_34971 | JGI IMG/M metagenome (IMG submission 34971) | reverse complement strand
GGACCAGAGACCTTGGCGACAGGCATATTTGAAAAAGTAGAAAAGACAACTGCCGGGCGTGCAGAGATAGTGAGGACAGCTGAAGGAAGTCTAGTATTGCAGTTACATAGCTTTTTGACAGAGCCAGGGTCAAGATTATACGTCTATTTAGTTGACCAAAATATAAATGACGGGCTTGAAATTGCTAAGCTGACATCCATAACCGGGGGTCAGACATATGAACTTCCAGAAGATATTGATTTAACAAAATACAAAAAAATAGTGATTTATTCTCAATCTGAAGAAAAGACATATGGGGAAGCAAAGTTATCATAACCTTTTTATATCTGCTTGAAAAACATACAAATATGCCTAAAATTCTAATCGGAAAAGGAAAAAAAGAGTACATACCAGAGCTAAAGAGAGAAGTGACTACAATAAAAGCATTAAGATACTATGTTAAAGATCTTAACAAGGATTTTCATACAAAATACGGCATTATCGCAAAAAAAGACCTGAAAAAGAAAGATGGAAGCACACTGAAGACCGACAGAAACAAAGAATTTGTGATATTCACTTCTCAATTTGCAGATGACTTCAAGAAACTGAAAAGAGCTCCGCAGACAATAATACCAAAAGACATTGGAGCAATACTCGCAGAGACAGGGCTGGGAAAAAACGACGCAGTAGTTGATGCAGGCACAGGAGCAGGAGCACTGGCCTGCTTTTTAGCGAATATATGCAAAAAAGTAACAACCTATGAAATAAGGCCAGAACATATAGAAGTTGCAAAAGAAAACATCAACACACTTGGATTAAAGAACATCACAATAAAAAACAAGGACATAACCAAAGGAATTGCAGAAAAAACTGTTGATTTAATTACATTAGATGTTCCAGAGCCATGGCTGGCAATTGATGCAGCAAAAAAGGCATTGAAAACAGGAGGATGGCTTGTTGCTTACACGCCAACAATAATCCAGGCCAGCAATTTTGTAGAAGCCATAAGAAAAAACGAATCATTTTTATTTGACAGCACAATAGAAATAATAAAAAGAAAATGGACTGTGGAAGGCAAGAGATTAAGGCCTAAATCAGCTGAAATCGGGCATACAGCATTCCTGACATTTGTGAGAAAAATAAAATGAAACCAGAACTAAAAAAGTGGTGCGACAAAGATGAAAAAAATAGTATAGGCTTGAGAAAAGAATATTTTAAATTCAATATCGGATTAAAATACAGCAAGCCAAAAATAAAAAAACTTGAAAAACAAAGTGAAAAACACGCAGAATTCTTTTTAAAAAATTTTCAAAAGCCAGAAGTATTGAAAGAAGCAAGCGTAGGTTCAATAGCAGGCTCAAGGACGTATCATCTAGAGCTAAAGTTCCATGAGCAAAGAGCAAAAGACATCTCAACAAAAAGATACAAGTATGCAGGAAAGCCAGTGAACTGGAATACCTGGAGGCAATTCGTCGTGCATGCCTCTGACAAAGCAAGAAAAGATGTTTTTGACAAATTCGTAAGAAAAACACCAAAAATTGCCCCGCTAATCAAGAAAAAGTTTGACATCTGCGCAAAAATATATGAACAGCATGGATTGAATCCATTGACAGACTACCTTAAAGACCACAAGATGACCTTAAAGCAATTAACAAGAGCAATGGAGCAGTTAAGAGAGGGCGTGAAAAAATCCTTCAAAAAACAATTCAAGCAGTATGCAAACAAATTATTCTGCAAAAACCCAGAATATTATGATGATTTTTATTTTGTGAGAAACGCATTATTCAATGACATGATTTGCGGATTCAAGAAAATAGACCCTATACAGAGCATTAAGAGAACAATGAAAGAGATGGGATTAAATCCTAATAAAATACAAGTTGACTCAAAAGACAGGCCAAAGAAATATGCATCACCATTCTGCATGGCAATACATATTCCCGACAATGTGTGGGTGTCTTTCAAGAAAGAAAATCCAGTTGAAGACGCAAAATCAATATATCACGAATTCGGGCATGCAATCCACTTTAATTTAATAGACCCTAAAAAGCCATACTGGGTAAAAAACCTGATATCAAACGGATTGGCAGAGACTTTCTCAATATTCTTTGACCATTTCATGATGGACAAGGAATACCTGACAAAAAAACTGAAACTTGATCCTGATTATGCAGATGAACTGATAAGAAGGCACAAGTTCTCAAACATATTCTCAATAGCATTTTACACAGGAAATTCCTTGTTCAGGATAAAATACTGGAAAGACAAGATGAAATTCAAGGACTGCGACAAGGCATATGCAAGAGAGCTGAAAAAAAGCATGGGAATGAAGATACCAGGAGCATACTGGAAACTGCATCACATCCTGCCAGAATCATTGATGTATGTCCCAAGCTACATGCTTGCAAGCGTGCAGCAGCATAACATGCTTAGAGAGCCATTATCCAGAAAATACGGGAAGAAATGGTGGCAGAATAAAAACTCAGGAAAATTAGTGAAACAACTTGCAGGTCCTGGCAGTGATTCAAAAGCAGCAGACTTCTCAAAGCTAAAAATAAAGCCATACCTGAAAGAACTGCTAAAATGAGAAAAGAAATAAGGATAATCGGGGTTGATGACGGCCCTTTCAACAAATTCAAGGACAAAGAAGTCCTGATTGTAGGCACATTATTCCGCGGAGGAAACTTCATTGACGGAGTTATGTCAACAAAAGCAAAAGTAGACGGCACTGATTCTACAGACAAGATTGCAAAGATGATAAACAAAAGCAAATTCAAGCCTCAGATAAGGGCAATATTCTTGAATGGAGTTGCAGTAGGCGGGTTTAATGTGATTGATGTAAAGAAACTCAATAAAAAAACAAAAGTTCCTGTAATAGTAGTCATAAGAAGCTTTCCTGATTTCAAGAAAATATTCAAGGTTCTTGACAGACTAAAGATGAAAAAACAGAAAAAGATCATAGAAGACCTGCCAAATCCAACAAAAGTAGGTAAAATATACATACAGCATATTGGCATAAGTTTATCAGATGCAAAAGAGATGCTGAAGCTGACCTGTACTCATTCTTTTATACCAGAACCAATAAGAGTTGCTCACTTGATTGCAGCAGGAGTAGTTAAAGGAGAAAGCAGGGGAAGAGCTTAAATTATTTCTGACAGATGTAAAAAACAGGCGGGTGCTTTCTAATATCCTTCTTAGAAATCTGCAATTCCCCATTGATTTCAAGAATTTCAAATCCGGCCTTCTTAATTTCCCGGGTAACGTCTCTTACTGAAGGAATATGAATATATTGCTTTGTTTTGTATGTTTTTTGAATATCACTCGTTTCCTGTTCATAAAACCTGTCGCCAAAATCTTGCTCTTCAATATTAAATCCAAACGGTTTTAAAATATAGAATCGGATCCATTGTTTAAGCCAGAAAAAACCAAATTCTCTGGACCATACTCTTGGGTGGGCAGTAAAAATAAAAATTCCGCCTTTTTTCAAAACTCTGTATACTTCTTTTAGTGCTTTTAATCTATTTTTGCTTCCTGGAATTTGCGTCCAGCCTTGATTTGAAAAAAGGGCATAATCAAAAGAATTATTTTTAAACTTTAGATTTGTTGCATCACCAATTCTATAGTCTATTTTTAATTTTTTCTTTTTGGCAATTTTCTTTGCATTATTAATCATTGCAGGAACAAGATCAATACCAACTATCTTGAAACCCTGTTTAAACAAAGGAATAGTAGTTCTGCCAGTTCCGCAGCCAATATCTAAAACTTTTCCCTTTTTTTTGAAATATTTTTTAATAAAATGTTTTTCAGAAATCCACAGACCTTCTTCTGCCTTTTTTTATATATTGAAGTTGGGCTTTTTCTCCTGAAAATTCTTGAATCACCTGTTTTTTAGATTTGTTTTCATTTTTCAAGTATAATATAATTTATTTGTTTCTTTCTGTTCCCTATCCATTCTAGAGCCTGGCTTGTTAATTCTTGGCCTGTTGCTCTCTTTATCACGACGCATAGTGATATTTAAGTCTTTCAAGAACAGATTCATGCCGTTTTCCATTGTGAAAGGCCCTTTTGCATCACCTTCTTTGGCAGGAATGCCGTCAAAGACAATTAATTCATCTGAAAGATAATCAATAAAGACCAAATCATGGTCAACAACGAGGATAGAACAGCCTCTTTGCTCTGTTATATCTCTAATAACTTTAGATACAATCAACCTTTGTTCAACATCAAGATAAGCAGAAGGTTCATCCAACAAATATAAATCTGCTTTTTGAGACAAGCAATGAGCAATAGAGACTTTCTGCAGTTCTCCTCCAGATAATTGATTCAAAGGCTTCAGCAATAAAGGTTTGATATTCAAAGGGCGGATTATCTGAGTATCATATTTCTCAACAGCATCTTTCAACAAAGTAGCAACTAATGTATCTGAAGCAGTCTCAAGATACTGCGGTTTGTAGCTGACAGTTATTTTTTCAATAATCTTGCCAGAGTCCGGCTCTATAACACCTGCCAATACCTTTACAAAAGTGGTTTTACCAATACCATTTTCCCCGAGAATACCGACTGCAGATTTTTTGTTTATTGTTCCTTTTTTTGCACTCAAGTCAAAACTTCCTAATTTTTTCTTTAAATCTTTCCATGAAGTCAGTTCTGGGCCTGCTTTTTCAGCCAAAGGCGGCCTTGACTCAAATTTTAAAGAATAATCCCTGAAACGAATATTCTGATCTTTCAGATAGCCCTCTAGATAAACATTGATTCCTGCGCGAGTGGCTTTTGGGAGAGAAACAATACCATAGACGCCCGGCTCTCCAAACATTATGTGAATCAAATCAGTCAGGTAATCAAGAATAATCAGGTCGTGCTCAACAACCAAGACAGCAGTGTCTTCTGTGGCAAGATTCTTGATGAACTTAGAGACCTTAATCCTTTGCTTAATATCAAGATAAGAAGTAGGCTCGTCAAAAACATAAAAATTAGCTTTTTTCAAGACAGTTGCGGCAATAGCAACCCTCTGCAGTTCTCCGCCGGAAATGTTTTCAATCTCATTATCCAGAACGCTTTTCAGGTCCAATGCCTCAACAACCTCATCAAAGCGCGCAGTCTCGTCTGACTTTTTCAGCAATTCCTTGACTTTTCCAGAGAATTGCTTTGGAATCAAGTCAACCTGCTGAGGCTTATAGCTCACAACAATATCCCCTTTCTTAATCTTCTCAAAAAATATCTGCGCTTCAGAGCCCTTGAAGAAATCAATCAATTCATCATATCCTGCCTCTTTATCTGTGCCAAGATTTGGCTTTAAGATGCCTGAAAGAATCTGTATTGCAGTTGTCTTTCCAATACCGTTCTTTCCAAGGATGCCGACAACTTTTCCAAAAATAGGTATAGGAAGATTATACAAATGAAAGCCATTCGGGCCGTACTGATGAATAGGCTGTTTTGCAATCTCTTCAGGAAGGTTAACAACGCTAAGAGCTTCAAAAGGGCACCTATTAGTGCATATTCCGCAGCCAGTGCATAGTTTTTCATCTATCTTGACCTTGCCGTCCTCATCTTTTGCAATGCATTCCTCGCCTTTCCTGTTAATAGGACAGAGACGCATGCAAAGATACCCGCCGCATCCGTTCGGGTTGCACTTCTGTTTCTGGACAACTGCTATCCTTGTCATAAACACTCCTGAAACCGCGCATGTTTATAAATGTTATTGAGGACGAAAGATTTAAATATCCCATAATCAAAAACAAGATTAGAGGTGAAGTATATGAAAAAGACAAACCTAATCATCGCATTGGCTGCTATTCTGCTTTTAGGAGTGGCGTGGGCATTGACAAAATCAAGCTCGCCAACAGGAGCAGCAGGTTCTATTGTGTCTGGCATAACTGGCAACATAGTCACGCTTATAGCAGTGCTGGCAATAGCAGGAATAGTAATAGTCACAGTACTGAAGAAATATTAAGCAAGCTTTAATTTTGTTTTATATATTGTCTTGACAAAATTTAAGCATGTTAACTTTTTCTTTTTCTATGATATATACAAAAGTTAACAAAGCTTTAAATACTATTTCTTTCTTTTTTGATTCATGAAATGCGAGATTTGCAAGAAGAAAATAGGAGAAACTTTCCTGAAGAAACTGCTAGGAACTTATGTAAAAGACAAAAAAGGCAAGAAGCATACAGTATGCTTTGAGTGTCAAAAGAAACTAAAAACAAAAGAAGAGCTTCTGAAACACTTATGATGCCTCCGTAGCTCAGCCTGGTAGAGCGATTGCCTCGTAACACAACGTGGGCAAGCAATAGGTCAGGGGTTCAAATCCCTTCGGAGGCTTACTTGAAAATTTAATAAAATATTTGGGTAATTTCTTCTATTTTCCATAATCTTTATAAATAATCACCCTTATTTTAGAATTCTAATGAAAAAATTAGACAAAACTGACAAGAAAATACTGGGGATCTTGAAGCATAACAGCAGAACACCATATTCTAAGATAGCTAAAGAATTAAAGATCAACAGGACAATCGTTGCGTACAGGATAGAGCAATTGATCAAGAAAGGAGTTATAAGAAGTTTTGAGCCAAAGATAGACTATGAGAAAATAGGCTATTTCAAATACCTCTGCTATATAGGATTCTATGATTTTGACAAGAAAACAAAAGAGAAAATAATTCATTTTCTTAAAACACATCCATTTTCTGCATGGCTTGGAGAATGCATCGGCAAATACCAGATAAGATTAAGAGTGTTAGCAAGAGACAAATCACATTTTTACAAGATATTATCTGAGATTGAGCAGGAATTTGGCTCTAATCTGCGGGAAATAAAAACTTTGCATATGGTTGAGCCGATAAAACATGACAATGAAATAGTATTTAGAGGAAACAAAAAAACAATTGTTAAAAGACCTAAACCAATAGAGCTAGATGATAAGGATTATCTTATACTTCAAGGATTAACCAAGAATTGCAGAGAAACATTATTGAACTTAAGCAAAAAAACAGGATTATCAATAGAAGGATTAAGAAACAGGATAAAATCATTAGAGAAAAATGGAATCATTCTAGGATATACATGCAACATCAATACACATTCAATAGAAGACGTGGGACTCTGGGGAAATATACTTGTTAAATTCAAGAATCCAGAAAGAATTGCAGGAAAACTAAGAGAATTCACATCACAAAGAAAACAATTAGGAAGAAGCTTCCTATTATTCGGAGACTGGAACGCAGAATTCACATTCTTCACAAAAGACATGCAAACACTACACGACCTGCTAAACGAATTTCTGACAGAATTCTCAAAAGACATACATCATTATGATATTATATTTTATTTAGAAGGGCATAAATACCCTCCGGTTCCAGAGGGTGTTTTGAGAAATTAATTTGATTTTTCAAGCACGATAATCGCCCCAGTCAACACACATATTATTGAAACCATCCAATTTTATATCCTTTGGCAGTTTTTTTGCCAGCTCTCTTACTTTATCTTCAAACTGGTTTTTTGCATTTTGTTCTGGATCATCTGGATGGGTCATTCTTGGACTAATAAATGGCCCAAAGTAGTCAACCCTTAAATTAAAAGAATCGTGGCCTGCCAGTCGATACTTTATTCTCACAACTTCTTTTAATTTTGTCCTGCCAAACCAACCTTTTTCTTTTTTAGCAATCACATAAGCAGCATCCATGTGAATAGGTTCATCCTCTGTTCCAAATACTCTATAAGTTGGATCAAGAATGCCCACTAAATCAGCATTGGGCCTGATAGTCTGGCGATAATATATAGAATTTACCCATTCCAACAATTCATTGCCGAATTTTCCTAAAACAGCACATACATGCGCGCGCTGTGAATCTTCCTTAAAGAACGCAAAATGATCTTTATATTTACGATTCCATTTTCTTTTGTCCCATTTTTCTGTATCCATTTTCTCCTCCTCACAAATCCTTACTACAAAAACTGAAACTTAATACTTAAAACCGCACAACTAAAATTCTTCTTTTTTCCAGAATATCCAAAGAAAAACCTGAATTTTGCTATACAGAGGAGAAAACCATTAAGTTTAAATTGAATCAGATGTTCTGCGCATATATGAATACAATAGAGCAGGCAAACAAAGTATTCACAGAAAACTGGGGGCAAGAAGTTTATTATGGCAGATGTATCTTTCTTAGCTGGTATTGTGAGAGAGGAACATGCAAGTTCTGCTTCAGGTCAACAATACACCACAAGGTAAAGCATGCAAAGAGTGCAAAAAGAAGCATGGCCTCAATATTAGTGGAAGCAGTGCTGGCAAAAAACTTAGGATGGAATATTGAATTCTTGACAGGAGGATATGGAATCTATCCTTTTGAAGAACTTCTGGAAATAATACAGAACGTAAACAAAATATTAGAAAAAAAAGTGTGGATAAACCTAGGAGCATTCACAAAAGAACAATTAGAGCAGCTAAAACCTTATGCAGAAGGAATATGCGCTTCAATAGAGACTGTAGAACCAAAGCTCCACGATGAATTATGCCCTGACAAGCCAATAAAACCATACTCAGACATGCTGAAAGAGGCAAAAGCATTAGGATTCAAGACAAGCATTGCGATAATAATAGGATTAGGCGAAACCAATATAGAACTCCTGCATAAATTCATAGAAGAACACAAACTAGACAGGATAACATTCTATGCCTTAAAACCTGTAAAAGGAACAATATTTGAAAACAAAGAAGGGCCAAAAAGCGAATATTATGCAGACTGGATAGCAAAAACAAGAATAAAGTTTCCTAAACTAGAAATAATAGCAGGAACAACTGCAAGAAGATACAAAGAAGCAAATTTATTATTCAAAGCAGGTGCAAATGCAATAACAAAATTCCCAGCAACAAAATTATTCGGCACAGAACAGGCAGAGACAATAGAGCAAGGGGCCAAAGAAGCAGGAAGAATCTTCAAAGGAACACTCACAAAACTGCCAACTCTAGACTGGGACAAGGAAATAGACGCATTAGACCTTGACAAGACATTAAAAGAGCAATTAAAAGAAAAACTAAGGCAATATCTTCAAGCAATGGAAAAGAATATAAATGACAAATAAATCTTGAAACACATGGCAAGAAAAAAACTACTAAACAAAAAAGTCTTGATGTCAGTATTCATAGTTGCAATAATGATATTGAGCGCATTCGGTTTCATGATGTCTTACAGGACAAGCCAGGGAGAAAAAGAAGAATACAATGGATTTGACTTTATAAGAGCGCCAAGAGGATTAAAGACCAAAATAAATGAACAAGAAGTTTATTTTGATTATTATCCGCAGGGACTAGAAAACCTGAGCATGCCTGATGATATCAAAGCAATGCTGAAAGACGCAAAGGCATTGATTGTGACATATGATCCTGACTCTGATTTTGCAACATATATGGCAGAACTTCAGTTTAATATGGAGCAGGAACTGTCAGGAACAGGAGATGTCTATGTTGCAAGAGGATTGACAAATGCAACAGGAACTGCCTTGCCAGAGTTCACCTGCAATAATGCGACAGCAGCAATGCCTGTCCTGTACCTGAAGAAAGGAGAGGAATCGCAAATCAAGTCAGAGGACAGCTGTATCATACTAACAGCAAGCACAGAACCTGAAATGAACATGTTCTACAATAAAATCCGCTACGTAATATATGGTATCATGAAATGACTGAAAAAACCAAGGAAGAGATAGAGCAAGAAAAAAAAGAGCAAAAGAAATTAAGAATCATAGCAATAGCAGTAGTGCTTGGATGCATAATATTGTTCTTTGCAGTATTTTTCGGTGTGAAATACTTTTATCCAGAAAAAGAGCCGTATGAGACAATAACATATAACCAGTTTGAGTTCACAAAAATGGCCGGGACGTGGTATGCCCAATGGCAGCACGAGAATAGACTAGTAAATATAGCATTAAGATATAATCCATATGAAGTGGAAAACGTGACAGTGCTGGGGGAATTAGGAGAAGGATTCAGGCAAAGCCAGATATACATAACATTTGACCCGTATTCAGAACAGGATTCTTTCAAATACCTTGCATTGGCATCAGCAGAATTAAGCCAAAGCCTCGTCAAGGCATTCAACAAGCAGATAATCCCTGCATGCACGCAATACCACAATGAAACCTGTGAAAACCTGTCCATAGTGACCTGCGATGACCAAGACAAGGCAGTGATAAATATTGTTGCAGGAGAGCCGACACAAATCGTGCTAAAAGAAAACTGCATAATACTGCAGGGCAAAGACTTTGACCTGCTGCGCGCAGTGGACAAATTATTGTACCTCTGGTATAAGATACTGTAATCATGGAAGAACACTATTATACTGAAAAGCCGACAAGCAAGCTAAAGATAAGAAAAATAAAAGCACGATTAAGAAACAAGAATCTTGAATTCTATACAGGTGCAGGTGTTTTCTCGCCCAGAAGAGTTGATTCAGCAACAGAATTACTAATCAACAACGCAATAATAAAAGAAAAAGACAAGATATTAGATCTTTGCTCAGGATATGGGCCTATAGGAATCGCAATAAAAAAAACATTTCCAGAAACAAAGGTTTACTTGACAGACATAAACAAAAGAGCAATAATACTCGCAAAAAAGAATGCAGTGCTGAACAAAGTAAAACTGACAATAAAATCAGGAGACTTATACGAGCCATACAAAGAAGAAAAATTCAATACAATACTGGCGAATCCTCCGATGGCTGCAGGAAGAAAGCTGTGCTTCAGGCTAATAGAAGAAGCAAAAAAACATTTAACAAAAAACGGAACTTTGCAGCTGGTTGCGAGGCATCAAAAAGGCGGAAAACAATTAGAAAAGAAAATGAAAGAAGTCTTCAACAACGTCAGAACCATAATAAAAAAATCCGGATTCAGGGTCTATTTAAGCGAAAATTCTGCTATATAAAGCTATGCCAAAAAATTAATATATTCTGGACACCTAAAATACAGTATGTATGTGATATACTGCTCTGAACAATTAGACGGGATTTCAGCAGCAGCAATTGTCCTTCGCTATGCAAGACTAAGAAATTCAGAATGCAGAATCGGCGGATTTCTAAACTACCTGAATATTGAAAAAAAATTCAAGGAGATGGCAGAGCTTAAAGGAAATTTGATTTTTATCCTGGATTTTCCTCCAGACCAGATAGAGAGCTTTGAACAAAAATTAAAGGCAATATCAAAACACAACAAGATAGTCTATTGGAACAGCCATCACCCTTACACTGCAGACGTATTGGAACTGATGAAAAGATATGTTCACACCGTCGATTTCTCCGGCAAATTAAAAAATTCAAAACAACAAGAGCAGATGCTTTGCTCTGCTGACTTGGTTGCAAAAAAATTCATGCCAATGGATTCTGTTGCATTACATCTAAAAACAATTGCAAGAGATATTGAGTTCTGGATAAAACAGGATGAAAGGGCAACAAAACTCGCAGATATGATTGCTTCAGGAATAAACTTAAAAGAACTGATAAGCAATCTCTCCAGGGGAGTTTTATGGTCGGAAAAATTTGAAAAGATAAGAAATGAATACCTGCAGAAAAAACAGAAAGCATTCATGCAATTGATAAGCAAACTTCAGATAAAGCCTTATTTGGACAAAAAATTCGGATTTAGCATAGCATCAAGCATTTTAAATTCTGCAGATGCAGGAGATAAGATCTTGAAAACACACCAAGCAGTTGATGTTTCAGTTATTTTTTACAGAAACGGAAGGGTTAGTTTCAGGAGAAGAGACGGCTGCAAGATTGATTTAAGCAAAATAGCGCGATTATTCGACGGGGGAGGGCACGCGTACGCATCAGGAGGGCGGATAAAGCAGTTCAAAAACATATCTTATGAAAATTTTGACAAGGTTTTGTTCCTTGCAGACAGGAAATTAAAAAATTTTTTCCTGCGTTAAATTTTTTTTCTCTAAAACTTTTCATTTAAAACAAAACATTTATATATGAAAAGTTAAATAATATAATTAAATAACCTTAAAAGAGGTGCAGTGCGAATGGCAAAGAAAAAGAAGAAAAAAGCTAAAAAGAAAAAGAAGAAAGCCAAAAAGAAGAAAAAGAAAAAGAAAAAATAAATTGGCTTAACCTTTCACTGCCTCTTCAGTGGGGCAGTTGAATTTTTTTATTCTCATTCTGATTTTTTATCGAAAACATTATAAACAACTTGAATCTTGTTAAAACCATGATATTGTCCTTAAGAGAACTGCTGGATATAGCCTTTATGACAGTTATTGTGGGCTATATCTTCATGGGCATATTCAAGCTTAAGCAGGATCAAATACCGACAGGATTTGACTGGAGAAGCTTTAAATTCGCGTGTCTTGTCACTGCTCCTGCAATAATACTGCACGAGCTTGGCCACAAGTTTGCAGCACTTGCCTTTGGCTTAGAGGCAACATTTCATGCGGCATATACCTGGTTAGGCATAGGAGTTCTACTGAGGCTCCTGCACACAGGATTCATCTTTTTTGTTCCAGCTTATGTGCAAATAGGGTGCGCAACACAAGAATGCGTGATTGCACCTCTTAATATGTCAATAATCGCAGCAGCAGGGCCTTTTGTAAACCTTGCAATATTTTTTGTATGCTGGGGATTATTAAAGAAAAAAAACCTGAAAAAGCACACAAGAATCATTATTTATATTACAAAACAGATAAACCTGTTCTTGTTTGTATTCAACATGCTTCCAATACCTATGTTTGATGGATTTAAGGTCTACCAAGGCCTATGGAAAGCGTTTTTCTAGAACTTCTTAAACCGCTTATTGTTGAATTTGTGTTCTGATGCTTAAAATCGCAACCTTTAAAAACAATCCTTTATTCTCTGAATTCGGGTGTAATATTGGGGATAAAATCAACTTTACTTGAAATATATGACAAGAAATACAAAGGATTAATGATATTCACTATAGTATTATTATTTCTCGCAATAGGCGTATTAGGGTATAATTATGCAACAACAGGAGAATTTGTCAAAAAAGGAGTATCGCTAAAAGGCGGAATAACAATAACAATACCTGTAGATACAGACATAGACACAGGCGTATTAAAGACAGATCTGCAAGACAGGCTGCCAAAGGCAGACATAGAGATAAGAAGACTGACAGAAGCAGGCATGCTGGTTTCAATTATAATAGAAGCATCAGATATTGATGAAGACGCGTTGAAGAATGCAGTAATTGAATCAAAACTTATCGAGCTAAAAGAAGACAATTACACTATTGAATCAATGGGCTCATCATTAGGAGCAAGCTTTTTCAGGCAGACAATAATAGCAGTGATACTAGCATTTTTAGCAATGGGCCTTGTGGTGCTGATAACCTTCAGGTCATGGGTTCCTTCTTTATTCGTTATTTTAGCAGCAACATCAGACATCTTATGCACGCTAGCTGCAGTTTCCCTCCTTGGCATGAAATTAACAACAGCAGGAGTTGCAGCATTCCTTATGCTTATAGGTTATTCAGTAGATACAGACATACTGCTAACATCAAGAGTCCTAAAAAGAAAAGAAGGAACAATATTTGAAAGAATCCTTGGCTCTATGAAGACAGGAATGACAATGTCTATAACATCCTTCATAGCAGCTCTTCTTGCATATATCTTCACATCATCTGACATAATCAAGCAAATAATGATAATCATAGTAATCGGCCTGTTCTTTGACATGCTAAACACATGGATACAGAACACAGGCATATTGAGATGGTATCTGGAGAGGAAACAAAAGAAACATGGGGAAAATTAAGCAATTACTAACAAATTGGAGAATAATCCTGCTAATTATATTCCTGATATTCGCAGTAATAGCGATAAGGCCAAACCCATTCAAGGAAGGGGTTGCAATAAAAGCAATTGCCAAGAACAGTTCAGCTGCCTTGGCAGGCATAGAAAACCCAAAACCCGGCCTTTCTCCGATGTCAAAAGAGATTATAATATCCATGAATAATGTTCCAATCAATACAGTAGCAGACTATTATGAATTTGTTGATTCACTTGACGCAAACCGGACAGTGAGGATAAAGACCAACAAGCAGTCATATACCTTGATGACAAAAGGGGAATACGAGAAAAAAGAATTAAACGAGACAGAACAAAAAATCAAAAAAGAAACTGTGACTGTAAACGAGACAATAGACAATAAGACAGTATCTGTAAACAAGACGATAAACAAGACCGTCACAGTCCCGAAAATAAAGAAAATATACATCGGCGTACAGGACATTGGATTGAGCGTGTCACAAGCTGCAACTTCTAACATAAGAAAAGGGCTGGATCTTCAAGGCGGCACGAGAGTGTTGCTGCAGCCAGCAGAAGCAGTAGATGACAACATGATGGGCACCATAATAGACAACCTGAAAGAAAGGCTGAATGTTTATGGATTGACAGACGTGGTTGTGAAAGAAATAAGAGACAAGCCAAAACTCCTAGGAGAAGGAAACAAGTACATCCTTGTCGAGATTGCAGGTGCAACAGAAGAAGAAGTAAAGGACCTGCTGGCAAAACAAGGCAAGTTCGAGGCAAAAGTAGGAAATGCATCAGTATTCAAAGGAGGAGAAGACATCACATATGTCTGCAGGACAGCTGAATGCTCTGGCATAGACCCAAACAGGGGCTGCGGCAAAGTAGAAGGCGGCTATGCATGCACTTTCATGTTCTCAATATCCTTGACACCAGATGCTGCCCAAAAGCAGGCAGATGCAACCAAGGACTTAAGGATAGAAAAGACAGAGCAGGGGGAGTATCTCTCTGAAAAATTAGTATTATTCCTTGACGATAAAAAAGTAGACCAATTAAACATAGCAGCAGACCTGAAAGGAAGAGCTGTTACAGAGATCGCGATAAGCGGCTCAGGAGCAGGCACAACAGAACCAGACGCGATGACCAACGCTCTAAAAGAAATGAAGAGATTGCAGACAATCCTGATAACAGGAAGCCTGCCAGTCAAGATAAACATAGTAAAAACAGACAATATCTCACCTATGCTGGGAGTCCAGTTTGTCAAAAACGCGCTATTAGTTGGCATGATAGCAATACTCTCAGTTGCAGTAGTCATCTTCATAAGATACAGGCACATAAAAGTAGCAGCATCAATGATAGTGGTATCCTTAAGTGAAATCATACTGGTTCTTGGATTTGCAGCGCTGGTAGGATGGAACATAGATCTTGCAGCAATTGCAGGAATCATAATCGCAGTAGGAACAGGGGTAGACGACCAGATTGTCATAACAGACGAAACACTAAGAAAAGAGGCAGGACACTTGGGAGGCTGGGCCCAGAGACTAAAAAGAGCGTTCTTCATAATACTTGCAGCATATTTCACGACAGTAGTTGCGATGATGCCTCTGATATTCGCAGGAGCAGGATTATTGAAAGGATTTGCACTCACAACAATTGCAGGAGTAACAATAGGCGTATTTGTAACAAGACCTGCATTTGCTTCTATGATAAAAATACTGTTAGGAGAATAAGATGACAAAGCTGAAGGCAATATGCCTTGCAATTCTTTGCGCAATATTCATATCAACAGCGCAAATATTCCAGAAAATAGGGGCACAAAGGCTTCCAGAAATATTTACGAACTGGCCGATATTCATAGGAATTCTGCTTTACGTTATTGCATTGCTGGCATTGATAACTGCATTTAAAGAAGGAGAAGTTACATTTGTATTCCCAATAGTTGCAGTAAGCTACATACTTGTGACGGTATATGCATTATTGATATTCAATGAACCAATAAGCACGCTCAGATGGGCAGGAGTCATCCTGATATTTGCAGGCGTAACAATGATAGGAGCTGGTAAAAAATGATGCATGCATGGGCGATACTGCTGGCAATACTTGCAGGACTGCTTGGAGGAATAGGAGCAGTCTTATTGAAAAAAGGATCAAAAAAATTCGCTCTTAAACTCAAGCAGCTAACAAATAAGTATATTCTCCTTGGAGTAATCAGCTGCGGTCTTGGCATGATATCCCTTTTAATATCTTTCAGAGGCGGAGAACTCTCGGTGCTGTACCCTATTATTTCTTTGCAATACATAATATCAACCCTGCTTGCAGTTAAATATTTAAAAGAAAAGATGAACCTGCTTAAATGGGCAGGTATAACCGCCATAATAATTGGAATAATCCTTATCGGCTTAGGCATATGAAAAAAGAGCTATCAAGCGTAGAATTAAAGTATTTGACAGATGAATTTCAGCAGTTAATAGGCTCTAAAGTCGACAAGATATACCAGCCAGCAAAAAAAGAATTGTTATTCTCTTTTCATGTTCCAGGCATAGGCAAAAAAATGCTCAGGATAGTACCTCCAGGACTGATGTGGCTGACTGAAGTTAAGCCTGCAATGCCTGAAAAAATTCATGGGTTCTGCGCCTTGCTGAGAAAATACCTGACAAATGCAAGAGTAAGGAAAATAGAGCAAGAAGGAAGCGAAAGAATACTGGAGCTTCAGCTTGAAACTAAAAAAGGCGAGTATTCCGTAATAATAGAATTGTTTGGCAAAGGAAATATCCTGCTCTGCCAAAACGGAAAAATACTGTTGCCTCTATCAGTTCAAAAATGGAAAGACAGAATTATAAGAAAAGGAGAAACATATGCTCCTCCTTCAAGAGAGCATAATCCATTCAAGATAAGTGCAGCAAAATTCAAAAAATTGATTGAAGATTCAAAAGAAACAATATCCAAAACTCTCGCAGTAGAGCTGGGTATTGGGGGAGTTTATGCTGCAGAAGTGTGCTTGAGAGCAGATGTAAGCAAGACTGCAAAAAAGATAACAGAACAAGAGATCAAAAAAATTCACAAAACACTGAATTCCCTGTTGCAGCAGAAAATAGAGCCAGTGGTCGTCTTTGAGAATAACAAGGCAGTTGACATAACGCCGTTTAAACTAGACCGCTATGCAAAAAAACACCAAGAGCCATTCAAGACATACAACCAGGCATTTGACTCTGTATTAGCAAAAGGTTTAGAGAAAAAAGAATTAACACAGGTAAAAGACAAATTTGCAGGCCGGCTTGAAAGAATAGAAAAAAGAATCAGACTGCAGGAAGAAAATCTGAAAAAACAAGAAAAAGCAGCAAAAGAATTCCAGGCAAAAGGCGAAAAAATATACGAGAAATACTCAGAACTGAAAAAACTCTTCTCTGAAATAAAGAAAATGCGAAAAACAATGTCTTGGAAAGAAATCAAGGCAAAACTAAAACATGTAAAATACATAAAACAGATTAATGAAAAGACTGGCGAGATTCTTATAGAATTAAATAAAAGGTAGACAGCTTACCGAGTTTCCCGCGCAATGCAGTACAGCCCGATACGGAAGCCGGTTTAACTGCCAGGTTCGAATGAGACTGGGTGGAACCCGACCCCTATGGCCGTCTGATACTATGGAATAATAGACGATTTATAAAGCTTTCGCCTGCATTTAAATAGTGTGTTATCCCGAAACTGCTTCCGGTCACGAAACTACTTCCGCTTTTTAAATTCGTTCCATCTTTCTTTAGGTGTTTTGTAATTCAAGCTCATATGAGG
>JGI10211J34971_10001816_pt1 | contig 17523 bp, 10 predicted proteins | sample Etolagsediment_FD_34971 | JGI IMG/M metagenome (IMG submission 34971) | reverse complement strand
TCTTTGACGGTTAAAATACAGTCGTAGCCTTTCATCGCACTTATCATTGCAACGCTGAACCCGGTATTGCCGGATGTAGCTTCGATGATTGTACTTCCCGGGGTGAGTTTTCCATCCATTTCAGCCCGGTTGATCATGTGATACACGATTCGGTCTTTTACCGACTGCCCCGGATTGAAAGCTTCCATTTTGGCATACACTTTTGCTCCGGCTAACTGACTCATTTTTCTGAGCCGAACCATGGGGGTTTTCCCAATCAGGTCTAATATTGAATCATACCGATTCAAATGTTTCATAGTTCCTCCCATTTAAACAGAGCTGCAAATGCCAGGTCTGTATCCATACTTTGCCTACACGTCAGGTCTTCCCGTTTGTACATGCTCCTTTCTTCTATTACAGGCGCAAAGGTAAAAAAAATTTACTGCCGACATAAATTTTTGTCGACTTTGCGATAGAAATTATAAATATTCTGAAAACAAAGAAACTTACACAAATCCGAGTCGTCAGAGAAATGAGAAGTTGATCATGTTGATCAAATAGTACCATTTAAGATTCACATCAAACTGAAACTCAAAAATCAAGCTATTATGAAATCTAGATCATTGATAGGCAATATAATACTGTTATCGGTTTTCATGGGAAGTCTGGTGTTCCATGGTTGTTCCGATGTAACCAATACCACCAAGGAGGAACTGACCGAGGAGGAGGTGTTGGTATTGGAGGGTGTGCTAGGTAATGCACTTTCTGAAGAAGATGAGGGACTTCTGTCCGGCATGATGGATATGACAGGACGCTTTGGAACAAATGGTCTAAACCACAGATATCGTCGTTCTGGTGCATTTGAAGGATCCCCCTTTGGAGATTTTACACGTGAATACGACCCTGAGACAGGGATTCACAGCATTTCATTTACGCGTGACGTCGACCGACCACAATGGAGCGTTTCACTCTCTGCGTTGATGGAATATCAGTTTACCGATCCGGATGGAGCGTTTCTTGAATTCCCGTATGCTGATTCTACGTTCATTCAAACCATTCAATTTAACGGTACCCGAACAGGTCAAACCGAGCGCCCCAACCGAAGTTCCTCTTTCGAACGAGTCGCAAACTGGACGTTGTCGGACATACAGTCCGTTGATGGCGTAATGACGCTGGAGGGAAGCCAAACCGGGACAGGGTCAATGATGGTTTCAAGGCCAGCAGGTGGTGAATTCTCTCGGGAATATACCACACAACTGGATCTTGTTGATGTAACACTTCAAGAGGCAACGGAGGATGAGGACCGACTTCCATACCTTGTATCCGGTGTGATTGAATACCAGACGACGATTACGAAAACAGTAAATGGGGAAGAGACGGTAAATGAATATAGCGGAACCATAGAGTTATCCGAAAACGGCGAGGCATTGGTTCGGTTTTTTGGGCTGAAGCGAACACTTCGACTCAACCTGGCTAACGGAAGCAGAGTTGATTCAGGTAGCTGAGGTTAAGTTACTAAGGCCTGATTACTGACGCCGGGTTGCTGAAGCAGGATTACTGGTGCCGGATTACAGGCACAACACCACTCTTCCATTAAGGCTGATCCTCTGCAGGGTCAGCCTATTTTTTTTCACCTGATTCGAACTCCCGCTCCATTCGATCGAGCACTTCTCCCATCCGAATCCAATCCCCCTTTTCCAGTGCGTCCTTCAAGTCTCTCCATAATGAACGGATCTGCTCAAACGAATCCTCCGTAACTCCANNGGGTGGTTCCTCCGTCAAAATCTCCTCCGTCAAAATAATCTCCTGCGCTGCTTCCACAATGTCTTCCGGTAAACCCTCTCCAAAAAGATCATACAATGCTGCATCTAAGGTTGGCTGCATCGAAACCTGATCCCCAACAGCAACAATCACACGCTGCAATTGCGGAATGTCAACACCTTCGGCCAACAGAAATACCGGCTCCACATAAAGAAATGAGTTTTCCACCGGGATCACCATCAAATTACCCCGGATTACCCTGGATCCGCGTTGATCCCACAGAGCTAACTGCCGGGAGATCTCCGGATCCTGATCGATCTGAGCTTCAATCTGTGCCGGACCATAAATCAACCGATCTTTTGGAAGCTTGTAAACCAGTAGTTCTCCATACGATTCCGGATCTGATTTGGCCGTCATCCATGCGATCATGTTGTCGCGATTTTCCGGGGTTAGCGGGCTAATGAGCATAAATTCCAGGGTTTCGTCGCCAGGCAGGCGTGCCAAAACATAGTACGGTGCCATCGTGATCTGGCGTCCTCCATACTTCTCGTTTGGCCGTGCCCACAGATCCTCCTGATTGTAGAACACCTGTGGACGGGTCATATGATAGCGGTTGAAAATCTGCAATTGAATTTCAAAAAGATCCTGAGGATATCGAAAGTGACGGTTCATCCCTTCCGGCAGTGCCTCTACCGGCTGAAAAAGGTCGGGAAAGATCGACTGATACACTCGCAAAACCGGATCTGCCTCATCTACCACATAGTAGTTTACTGACCCTTCATACGCATCTACCACCACCTTCACGGAATTTCGGATATAGTTAATGTTCCCGTAGGGCTGTGCATATGGAAAATTGGAGCTGGTGGTATACGCATCCTGAATCCAATAGAGTTTACCACCGGAGGTAACCAAATAGGGATCCCGGTCGAGTTTTAAAAACGGAGTAATTTTAGAGATCCGCTCCTGGACACTCCTCCAGATTTGCAAACGGCTTCCCTCCTGAATATAATCGGAGAGGAGGATATTAATGTCGCGCAGCTCGTACGCAAACAGGAGCCTTTTAAACAAACTGCTAATGTTGATACCTCCACTACCGGAGTAGTTGGTGTATACATTATCATCCCCAAATGGATAGTGAAGTTCCTGCACCCCGGTGTTTACAATATAGTACCCGTCACTGTTCTCTCCATAGTAGATCGCAGGGTTGGAGATCGAGAGATCACTGCTCTCATACACCGGTGGAATATCCTTAACGGAGAAGAGTGGCTCTCCCTGCCGGTCGGTCTGGGTTACCGGACTCATCACCACGCCGTATCCATGCGTATATTGCATGTGACGGTTCACCCATGTGTCTGAACGACTTGGCAATTCACGCGCAATTTCCCGTGCCGCAAGCATCATCTGAACCACCTCCCCATCCACCATATAGCGGTCATTATCTACAGAATAAAACTCATAGTAGGAGCGAATCTCCTGTAACTGCTTGTAGGTTTGAATGAGCAGACGCGGATCCCAAAGTCGGATGTTATCAATAGCATCCCGGTTTCGCTCAATACTGGCACGATCCAGCTCCTCATCGGCTTGATACTCTACCTCCTCTACATTGTCGAGCCCGTACGCAAGCAAAGTCATCTCGATATTGTGTTCCAGGTAGGGAGTTTCAAGCTCGAGTTCGTTCGGATCCACGCTGAAACTTTGAATTAGCTGCGGAAGTACCCCCTGTCCCACAATCACCAACAGCACCGTTGCGATTGCCGCGTAGGGTAGCAGTTTACCCAAGTTGACCCATCGGCTCACCAGCAGAATGACAGCCATCAAAAGTGTAAGTAGGATCAAAATCCAATATGAGGGTAGCAAAATAGTCATATCAGTATATCCAGCACCAAACACTAGCCCATCACTTTTGAACAACAATTCAAACCGGCTAAGCGCGTATCCGGCTGCAATCGACAGAAGCCAAAGTGCTGCATTGAGCTTCAGGTGGTTCATCGCCGGGCTTTGTCCCGAGATATCCTTGATGGAGGTAAACTGTAGCCTGCCCGAAAAAAGGTAGATCACCCCGGCCACCAGTAGCGACAAGAATGTGAGCGCCGTGAAGGAGGACTGAATGATGCTCCAAAATGGCAGCTGGAACATAAAAAATCCGATATCCCTCCCAAACACCGGATCTTGATCTCCATAAGGAACATTCCAGAGAAAGCGGAGTGTTTCATCCCACCGAATCGTAAACCCGATGGCGAACAGGCCCGCAATAACAAGTGCCGCAAGGGTAAAAAACTGTTTTACCCGTTTGAGCTGGTTCGGAGCCCCAAGATCCAGGTTCAACTGCTGAAACGGTGTTCCGGCCAGACTCAGGTGTGATAAGTTGGAAGCCACTGTTCGAAAGTTCGGGATCAGATAGAGTGCGGTAATGGCAAATGCAAATACAATCAAGGACAGTTGTGTCCCCTTCAGCACCCAGAATACCTGAGAGTAGCCAAGCTCGGACAACCATAATAGTTCAACGATCCATCCTGTGGAGACCGAGAGCAGGAAAAGAGGAATAAAGAGGATTAAAAAAAGTTTAATCAGTCGTTTTGGCATGATAAAATAGGTCAATAATACATGTGATCGATAATGATTGTACCCATCGAAAATACAAAGAGATCGGGTCAGGTGCTCTAAAGTTTCTCTCTTCCCCTATGTGATTGTTTTGATTGGATTACTCCGGGTTCGTGGAAAGTTCTTGCAGATGCTGGAGCATGTCGGCAACCATATCGTCCAGTGAATAGACAGGCGACCAGCCCCAATCTCTGCGGGCAACAGCGTCATCGATATAGGAAGGCCAGGTTTCAGCGATGTTCTGACGGGCATCCGGGCGATACATTACCTCAAACCCCGGTACCCGATTTGCGATTGCCGCGGCCAGTTGGGCCGGTGAAAAACTCATGGCTGTAAGATTGTAGCTTGTTCGAACAGAAATGTCTTCGGCGGGGGCATCCATCAGTTCAATGGCGGCGCGAACAGCATCGGGCATATACATCATTGGGAGTGTGGTGTTCTCTCTGAGAAAACAGGAGTAGATTTCACCTTTTACGGCACTGTGAAAAATTTCGACGGCGTAATCGGTGGTTCCGCCACCGGGCAAGGTTTGATAACTGATGAGTCCCGGATAGCGCAAACTCCGTATGTCGACTCCATGTTTGTGTGTATAGTACGATGCCCACTGCTCTCCAGCCACTTTGGAGATTCCATAAACCGTGGTGGGGTTGGTTGGCGCAGACTGTAAGGTGACCGTAGCACGGGCGTCTGGCCCAAATACCGCGATCGAACTGGGCCAAAAGATCTGGCGAACGGATGTATGGGTCCGTGCCACCTCCAACACATTCAGCAGGCCGTTCATGTTGAGATCCCATGCGGCAAGGGCAGCTCCTTCGGCTTTTGCCGACAGGTAGGCTGCAAGATGGATGATCTCGTTTATCTTGTGCTCCTGAATTATTGCGGCAAGCTGTTCCCGGTTGCATACATCGAGTGGCAAAAATTCACCCTGCTGAAGGATCTGATTGGGAAGCGCAATATCGGTTGCGATGAGACGCTCCACCCGCGGGTGTTTCCGCAGTGCCATTGTGATTTCGGTGCCTAGCTGACCATTTGCACCCGTGATCAATACTCGTTTTTCCATGGTAGAATTTGTGGCAAAATGTTGTTATATCACCCCTAAAACCAACGTTTCCCCGGTACCAACTTCTCCCGAGACCTACTTCTCCCGAGACCTAGATGACCCCGAGTTCTCTTCCCACTTTAGTGAAGGCCGCGACTGCTCGTTCCAGATGCTCCTGCTTATGGCTGGCCGACAACTGTACGCGAATTCTAGCCTCCCCTTTTGGAACAACCGGGTAGTAAAAACCGATCACATAGATTCCCTCCGTCAGAAGCCGGTCTGCAAATTCCTGGGATACCCGTGCGTCGTACACCATCACCGGAACGATGGGATGCTCACCAGGCTTAATATCGAACCCTGCTTCCGTCATCTTCTCCCGAAAGTAGGTTGTGTTGGCTTCAAGACGATCACGAAGCTCCGTTGTTTCGCTAAGTAGTTCCAAAACACGGATCGATGCACCGGCAATGGAGGGCGCAAGCGTGTTGGAAAACAGATAGGGACGCGATCGCTGGCGCAGCATTTCAACGATCTCTTTTCGGGAGGATGTAAACCCACCGGATGCTCCTCCGAGCGCTTTACCGAGCGTACCGGTGATGATATCCACACGACCCATCACATTCCGGTACTCATGTACCCCCCGTCCTTTGGCACCGATAAACCCGGTGGAATGGCATTCGTCACTCATCACCATAGCATCATATTTCTCGGCGAGATCACAAATTTTGTCCAACTGTGCGATGGTGCCATCCATAGAAAATACGCCATCCGTTGCAATCATTTTAACCTCGGCCCCGGCATCGTCCGCCTCTTTCAGTCGCTCTTCAAGGTCTGCCATATCGTTGTGCCGGTAGACAAACCGCTTGGCCTTGCACAACCGCACTCCGTCGATAATGGATGCGTGGTTCAACTGATCGGAAATGATCGCATCCTCCCGGCCCAGCAGCGGTTCAAACACCCCCCCGTTGGCATCGAATGCTGCTGCATAGAGAATGGTGTCTTCGGTTCCAAGAAACTCGGAAAGCTTTTGCTCGAGCTCTTTATGGATGGTTTGCGTGCCACAAATGAACCGAACAGAGGACATTCCGTAGCCATATCGGTCGATGGTATCTTTCGCAGACTGAGTTACGTCGGGGTGCGATGAGAGCCCAAGGTAATTGTTGGCACAAAAATTGAGCACCTCCATCCCCTCTGTCGTTTGAATGATGGCTCCCTGCGGGGTGGTAATAACACGCTCCTCTTTATAGAGCCCGTCTTCTCGAATCTGCTGCAGCTCCTTTTGCAGTCGTTCTCTGAGTTTTGTGTACATCGTTTTTCGGGTTGATGGGATTGCCATCTGGGATGGCAGAATTTTTATGGTAGACCATTACTATTGCAAACAAAAATACATAAAAAAACCCCGAACTGCATCATATGCAACCCGGGGTTTTTGAAGTTTTCCGCTGCAAGGGGATGATTACATCATGCCACCCATGCCGCCCATACCTGGCATTCCGCCACCCATGCCGCCTGGCATTCCGCCACCGGCACCATCTTCATCTTTGGATGGCTTGTCGACGATCACAGCTTCCGTTGTGAGCATCAGCCCGGCAACCGAGGCCGCGTTTTCGAGTGCGGTTCGGGTTACTTTGGTTGGGTCGATCACTCCAGCTTTGATCAGGTCCTCGTATACTTCGGTTCGAGCATTGTATCCGAAAGCGCCTTCGCCTTCGAGTACTTTTTGAACCACGATCGATCCTTCCACACCGGCATTGTTCGAGATCGCACGAAGCGGTGCTTCCAGAGCTCTGCGAACAATGTTGAATCCAACTTCCTGATCCTGATTGTCAGCTTTCAGACCGTCGAACACTTTCACAGTTCGGAGAAGAGCCACACCACCACCGGGAACAATTCCTTCCTCAACAGCAGCGCGGGTTGCATGAAGCGCATCTTCCACACGAGCTTTCTTCTCTTTCATTTCGACTTCTGAGGCAGCACCGATATACAATACAGCTACACCGCCGGACAGCTTCGCAAGCCGCTCCTGCAGTTTTTCACGATCGTAGTCGGAGGTCGTCGTTTCGATCTGCGTTTTGATCTGATTGATTCGGGCTTTGATATCATCATTTTTGCCCTTGCCGCCCACGATCGTCGTGTTGTCTTTGTCGATGTTTACCCGGTCTGCAGTTCCCAGGAAATCCAGCGTCGCATTTTCCAGTTTGTAGCCACGCTCTTCGCTGATCACCGTACCACCGGTAAGGATCGCGATATCTTCGAGCATCGCTTTACGACGATCGCCAAACCCAGGAGCTTTCACTGCTGCAATTTTGAGCGAGCCACGGAGCTTGTTCACTACCAACGTTGCCAGCGCTTCACCTTCTACATCTTCAGCGATGATCAGAAGCGGCTTGCTCGTCTGAATAACTTTCTCCAATACCGGAAGCAGGTCTTTCATCGCAGAGATCTTCTTGTCGAAAATCAGGATGAATGGATCTTCCATCTCGGTGGTCATGCTGTCGCTGTTGGTCACAAAGTATGGAGAAAGGTATCCGCGGTCGAACTGCATCCCCTCTACCGTTTCGAGGTAGGTCTCAGTTCCTTTGGCTTCCTCAACGGTAATAACTCCGTCTTTCCCAACTTTTTCCATGGCTTCTGCGATGCGTCCGCCGATCTCATCATCCCCATTGGCAGAGATGGTTCCAACCTGACGGATGCTGTCCAGACTATCACCTACCGGCTTGCTCTGGTTTTTCAGCTCGGCCACAACCGCTTCCACGGCCTTGTCAATTCCTCTTTTGAGCTCCATCGGGTTCGCGCCGGCGGTAACGTTTTTCATCCCGGTACGAATGATAGACTGTGCAAGCACTGTAGCAGTGGTTGTTCCGTCACCAGCATTGTCGCTGGTTTTGGATGCCACTTCACGCACCATCTGTGCGCCCATGTTTTCCACTTTGTCGGAAAGCTCAATCTCTTTGGCAACCGTAACACCATCTTTGGTAACCGTTGGAGATCCAAATGATTTTTCAATCACCACATTTCGGCCACGTGGCCCAAGTGTAACTTTAACAGCATCAGCAAGCTTATCCACACCTCGTTTCAGGGCATCTCTTGCTTCTGCATCATAATGAACTAATTTTGACATAATATCGAAGATTTAAGTTTTAGGATTCAACTGTAGGATTCAACGTTGATATGCGGATTAGGAGATCACTCCCAGAATGTCGGATTCTCTCATGATGAGGAAGTCCTCTCCGTCCAGTGAAACATCTGTTCCGGAATATTTTCCGTAGAGAATCACGTCTCCCTCTTTCACAGACATCTCAATTTTGTTGCCATTTTCCACTTTACCCGGGCCTGCAGCAACAACGGTCCCTCTCTGTGGTTTCTCTTTTGCAGTATCAGGAATGATGATTCCGGAACTGGTTGTCTCTTCGGCTTCCACCGGCTTCACCAGAACGCGGTCACTCAAAGGTTTGATATTTGCCATAGATTCAACTCCTTGGTTTGCGTTTGTAGTTTTGTTTGTAGTTATGGTTTTGAAAAGTGTTTGCCGGAGTCTGTCCGGCGTTTCCGCAAGCCCAATGTGCAACTACCGTACCAATTTTATCTGTATCCCCAACCTCCCCATTTTTGCTCTCAATTTGCCCTCTTTTGTCTCTCGATTTTTTTAATTCCACACATTTTCACCAACCTGCTACATTAAAGTATGCCAAGTTGTTCAAGAGTACCTGCCAACTTTTCATACATGGCAGGAGTCCAGTCCCCGGCCCGCTTGGAAAGGTCAAATCCCCGGGCTTCTAGGAGCGCAAAAAGATCGGGTTGATTGGAAAGATCAGGATGAGTGGAAGGCCCTGGTTGATTGGATAGACCGGGGTGACTGGACCCATCAGGGGGTGTAGAAGAACCCAGATGAGTGACGGGCGGCAGGTCCTTCAGCGCATTACTGATTTTTTTACGGCGCTTATTAAATACCGTTCGCACAACGGCCTTCAAGCTCTCATCCCGACACTGCAAAGCAGGTCGATCAAACCGAAGCTGAATCACTGCGCTGTCCACCTTTGGCGGCGGGCTGAACACACCAGGCGGAACATCAAACAGATACGAAACCGATGCCATGAGTTGCAGCTGAACACTCAAAATCCCGTACTCTTTTGTACCAGGTTCCGAAACGATTCGTCTGGCAACCTCTTTCTGCATCATAACCGTGGCCGTCTCGAACAGATGGCGATACTCTAAAACCCTGAATAAAATCTGACTAGTCACATAATAGGGTAAGTTCCCAATGATGTGAACCGGTGCTTTCGCTTCGAGTTGCTCCATCGGAAGCTTCAAAAAATCACTATGGAGTATCTCAAGTCCCGGATACTCCTCGCGTAGATGGTTCACCATCACCGAATCGATCTCAATCACCGTAAGGTTTGGGTAGCGTCCAATCAGTAATTTTGTCAGTGCTCCATCTCCCGGACCAATTTCGACCACCTTGTCTTCCGGTTTGGCAGGAACTGCATCCACAATTTTCCGGATCATGTTCGCGTCTCGCAAAAAGTGTTGCCCGAGGCTTCGTTTTTTTCGGGGTGATGGGGCCATATTCGGGCTCAAATGAGATTTGGGTTCAACTGAAATGGGGTCTCAACTGAGGTGTGAGTTCAATGAAGATGTGGGTTCAACTGAGATTTGGGTTCAAGCGGGCACAAGTAGTGTTCCAAGTACAAACTCATGCTTCGCATAGAGGTGGAAAATACATAAATTCAACGAGATGCGAATCGCCTGTCTATTCCGAAAAGGGCGAATGTGCATCCGCATCAACCCGAAAAAGAAAACAAAGGAATCCGAATCCGAGGGTACTATGCAACAGAATCCTTTTGGTACAGAGCAGATTGGTATACAGGCGCTGGAGAAGAGCCTGATTCGCACAAAGTCGAAGCGGCAGTTGCAGATTGGGGTGCCAAAAGAAACGGCGGCCGATGAGCACCGGATCGCGCTGACACCTTCGGGAGTGGCTTCGCTGACGGCCAATGGCCATACTGTGACGGTGGAACGGGACGCAGGGGTGCGTGCACAGTTTTCGGATGACCTCTATCTGGAGGCGGGAGCGTCCATTGCGGACTCGCCGGAGGAGGTTTTTCGGGATCATGATGTGATTGTGAAGGTAGGTCCTCCGGCACGGCAGGAGTGGGAGTGGATGGCACGGGATCAGACGCTTTTATCGGCGCTTCATCTGGGAAATGCAGAGCGGGATTTGATTGTCGCGCTGATGGAGAAAGGGGTGGCTGCAATTGGGTTTGAGTTTATTCGTGGGGCGGATGGGGAGTTTCCGATTGTTCGGATGATGCATGAGATTACCGGTTCTGTGGCAGTGCAGATTGCGAGTCACTATCTGGAGACGGACCGGGATGGGCAGGGACTGATGCTGGGGGGTGTCGCNGGTGTGCCGGGTGCGTCGGTTGTTATTTTGGGCGCCGGAGTGACNGGTGAGTTTGCGGCCCGGGCGGCGATGGCNCATGGTGCTCGGGTGACGGTGATCGACAATGACCTTGCAGCGTTGCGGAGGATTGAGAATGCTTTGGGGCGGCAGATCATTACGGCGACAGCGAATGCGCACTACCTGGTAAGGGCGGTGCAACGGGCGGATGTTGTGATTGGCTCGGCGATGGTGGAGGGGGAGCGTGCGTCTGTATGGATGACGGAGGAGATGGTAGAGATGATGCGGCCTGGTGGGGTGATTGTGGATACGGTGATTGATCAGGGCGGATGTGTGGAAACGAGCCGACCTACGAAGCATTCGGATCCGGTGTATCGGGTGCATGATGTGATTCACTATTGTGTACCGAATATTCCGTCGAAGGTGGCACAGACGGCTACGATTGCGCTGAGCAATGTGCTGATTCCCTATGTGCTAAAACTGGGGGATTCCGGATCGGTGCGTGATTGTCTATGGACGCATGAGGCGCTGCGCAGGGGGACGTATGTGTATCACAAGCACCTGACCAAGAAGACACTGGCAGAGCATTTTGGGATGAGTTACCGGGATGTGGAATTGCTGATTGCCTCGCAGATTTGAGAGGGGTTGGCGCCGGTTGCCGGGGGTGCTGGCTAGGTTAGGCTGGGTCAGGTCAGGTTAGCGGATACGCTCCAGCAACCGTCCCAGAAATTTGTTGCCATACACACGCTGGATGTGATCCATGTCGGCAAGTACCACCAGCTCTTTTTTGCTTCGGGAAAACGCCACATTTAGCAGGCGAGGCACACTCATACCATTCTTTTGCTCATCAAGCGGCCGTACGGAATAGTGTCGTTTTTGTCCGGAGGATGTTTGCTCCCCGGTCATCACTGTGTCGAACAAAATATAATCTTTCTCTCGCCCCTGGAATGTATGAATCGTTCCCACTTCAACCGATCGCATCCCCTCTTTCCACAACCGGTCCCGCAGATCGTACACGACACCCCGAAATGGCACAATGATGCCGATCTGTGAAGCATGCACTCCCCTGGCGAGCAGTTTTTCGATCAGTTTAATGAGGATGGTTTGATGAGTTTCGTTGACGGGTAGAAATCCTTTATAGTCGGTGCGCTTGGTGAGCATGGGTTGATAGCGGGATGTGTCTACCAGGTGGTAAGCCAGGTCGAGGTTTTTTGAATGATGTTCCCCGGCCGCAATCTGCTCAGCACCAGGCTGCCGTATCGAAGCAGTTTTCAGCCGTCCCTCATAAAAAACCGTGCTAATTACATCCGCCAACGAACCATCGAGACGATACTGCGTATCGAAAAACGACGTAAACTCCGGGTTGCGATCGTGCCATGCGAACAGTTCCGAGGTGTTTGATGCCCCGGACACGTGGGTAAAAATCTCCCGCTCAAGAAAATCCCGGGAGTCTTCATGGTCTGTAACTGCAATCGGCGGTAACTGCATAGGGTCACCCACCACAACCATATGATGCTCTGCATGGGAGGCCAAAACCATCAAATAGGGAAGATTTGCCATGGAACCTTCATCCACTACCACCGCATCAAACGAAAGATCCTGAAAAAGATCCGATGTACAGACCTTTGCCAGTGTCGTTGCTACAAGCATCCTTTTTTTAAGCTGCGACCGTTCATTCACACGCCCCGCCTGTTCGAGCCGCTCCCTAAGCACATCCTGACCGCCCAGATCCCGAATCCGTTGATCAACCAGCGTCAGTTCCGCCTCCAACTTCCCCGGAATCTTCTTTCCGCCAAGAAGTAGCTCCTCCACCTTTTTCATTAACTGGTTTCGCCTCTCCAGCAGATCAACACCCTCCCCTGCCCGGGCCCGTTTCTGTTCTGCAACCTTCTCCATTTGCCGGTCAAACAGGAAGGGAACCAATCCGGGATCGTCCAGAGCCGCATCCCCAAACCTACAAATCCGCTCCTCCTCCATCATCGCACTTAGCGCAAAAAGTGCATCCCGAACACTCAAAAGCCCGACATCCACCGCCCGATTCGTATTGGATGCAAACAACACTTTCTTCCCGCGCAGCAGGTAATTCGCAATAATGTATCCCAGCGTAGCCGTTTTTCCCGTCCCGGGTGGGCCCCAAATAAAGAGTGCGGACGTATCCATGGCCTTTCGGATCGCTTCCCGTTGTGCCGGATTCCGTCGTCCGTCGTGGTAAATCCGCCGGCCTTGTGCATCTCTCACTGTTTCTTCGACTGCGGAGTCCCGGTTTTGCTGGTTTTTTTTTATGTCACGGGTTGATGGGGTCCGCTTTGCATCCGCATCAAACAACATTTCCAGGCGGGAATGAAGGCCTGGCGTTTCCAAAATTTGCTCCAACCGCTCCCGATTCCTGCGTAGAACAAAATCATTCTCCCACTCGAGATCCACTTCACCAATCTCCGCTCCTAAATTTTCCGGAAACCGCAGAACGAGCTGCTGTTTCTCGTACGATACAGGTTGCGCGGTGTAGACCTTGTTCTCAACCGTTGCTTTGATCTCTTCTGCATGCCTTATCGACATATTTTTGGTTTCGAACAGGTAATCCGTTGCTTTGTCGGATGTGGTCTTTTTTTGACGTTTCCCCTGGAAAAGCCGGTCTTGCGAGGGTCGCTCCAATACCGTCTGAATCTCATGGTCGAGCGCTTCGAGTGCTTCGAGAATTTGATCGGTTATTTCGGAGGAGGAATGCATAGGGTTTTGGCTGGCAATTCGGTAACTATTGATCCCACAATTCGGATCGGATGATCATCGCACTTTTGTCGGAAAGGATATAACGGAGGCGGATCCTGTTTGCTTCGGGAATTTTTTGTTCGACCAGTCGGGCACAACCTGGCGTGTAGATAATGAGATCGGTGTTTCGTACAAAGAGAGGCAGGGATTTCCCATACACGGAGCCGGCAACAAAGGATCCGCCAAAATTGACTGCGGTTTTTAGCTGATCGATGATGACTGGGATGGAAGCCTCTTCGGAAGTGATTAACCCGATGGAATCGATGGAGGCCCGGTCGATGATAGACAGCAGAATGTCTGGATCGTGGTAGAATACGACGGGCAAGATGCGAGTGGTATCGGACTGTGTACGAAAGGGTTCGATGAGCCGGATCGGGACAAAGAGGGCATCATTCAACAGGGCTTTTTCCATATCGGAAATAGCGGTTTGGGAGGTCCGGATCCCAACTTGTTCAAAGATCGCCTCCGACAAAAGTCCTGCCATTTCGACGGTTTCACCGATTGCACTAACAGACTGGATGCGCTCGGGCATCTCGAAAAATCCAAACTGCTCTTCGAATAGTGACTCAATCTCGTTTTCATCGAGCCCAAACCCGACGAGCTCTTCAAATAGTTGCTGCATCTTTTCCGCACCGATCTCCAACCGCTCTGATTTGTCCAGATTGGGGGAGGATGCGATCACCACAAATCCGCGCCCCTGCTCCGACTGGATGAGACCCTCACTCTGGAGTTGCAAATACGCTTTTCGGACCGTGTGAAAGCTAACTTCCAGCTGTCTTCCAAGATCACGGGTGCCCGGAAGTACCTCTCCCACCTGAAACTGCTTCGTAGAGATCATCAGCCGGATCCGTCCGGCAATATGTTTGGCAGAATTTTTCATGACAGGAAGGTACGAGTTCTGCAAACAAGTTATGAACCCGGGGGGGACGCCTCGGATCTGCAAAGATGGCGCGCCCATGGAGATTGCGCATCCGTGAAGATTTCGCATCCATGGAGATTGTACATCCGTGAAGATTGCGGATCTGTGAAGATTACGGATCTGTAGAATCCCAGGATCTCTACAAAGACTGAAGATCTCTGAGAGTAAGAATCCTGCTGGATGTGTGATGGACATCTGCGAGGAGCATTTGGAAAGCAGGTGGGAAGCAGGCTGATCTTCTCTTGATGTTATTTTCAGATCAGCCCACTATCCCTGCTTGCTTCAGAGGATCCTCTTAAAAGACGGCTTCTGCGATCTTTTCACTTTCTGCGCCGGGAATCTCTTCATCACGGATTGCATTCCGATTGTACTCCTCGAGTGTAAATTCGTCGACTGTTACTGCATCGTAGCGTGCTGCTTCTGCCAGGCGGATCCGGTCTGCCTCTTCCGGAGTGATCATTTGTTTCTCCAAAGCAGGCTCCAGCTGGTGGAGTACAGGAGCACGTTTCAGCTCTCCTGCTTTCGTCGCTTTATACAGTTTTTTGTAGACTGGCTCTGCGTGTGTGATCGCAGAAAGTGCATATTCCAATTTACCAAGCCCTTCGGAGCGGTCATCCGTTAGGAAGATTCCATAAGTCATATGATTGCGCTGCTCTCCGGGTGTCTGCATCATTTTCGCAACCTGATGACCTAGTTTGTCAGATGGTTTTTTTCCAATACGATTCATGCGGGACCAAAGCGCAACCGGTCCCCTAAACAACCAGCCAAGCCCGGGCACCTGAATTTCGCTGTAGATCTCGTCGAAGGCTGTCTGAATTCGGTAAAAAGCATGTTGCATGGCCCACTCGAACACGGCTTTGTCTTCCTTTTTTCTGCCTTCCGATTCATAGCGCCGAAGAGTGGCTGTTGCGAGAAGCATCCAGCTAAGCACATCCGCATAGCGGCCGGCCAGCTTCTCCTTCATTTTCAGCGCCCCACCATAGGAACCCAGCGCAATATCCGCCAGAAACGCAAACGTCGCAGACGCCCAGGTAAGCCTTCTCTGCCAAGCCGCCACCCTCCCCGAACCAGGCACCGAAGCTAGCCGGCCGCGCGTTACCGACAGTAGCACCGACCGGAAGAAATTCCGTACTACATGCCCGATATGACTCCAGAACGCATCATCAAATTCGCGCACATTCCCCGACATCAGCGCATTGATCTCTCGCAGTGCGTATGGATGACTTCGAATCGCCCCTTGTCCAAAGATCATAAGCGTCCGTGTAAGGATATTGGCACCCTCCACGGTGATCGCAATCGGCAAAGCAATATAGCTGTGAGCAATCAGATTCCGGGGCCCGCGGGAGATTCCGGCGCCGCCCACTACATCCATCGCATCATTCACAATTTCACGACCCAGCTCTGTAAAATTGTATTTGGCAATCGCTGTTACCACCGCGGGTTTCGCACCACCATCCAGTGCACCGCAAATGTAGCTTCGGGCCGCCTCCATGACATAATTGTATCCACCAATACGCGCCATCGGCTCTTCGATTCCTTCAAACTTTCCAATATTCAGCCCAAACTGCTTCCGGATCGCTGCATAAGCGCCCACCGCTCGGACTGCCAGTTTGGCTCCGCCAGACGCTTGCGCTGGCAATGAAATTCCACGCCCCACGGCAAGAGACTCCATCAGCATTCGCCAACCCTGACCCGCTCCTTCCGCCCCGCCAATCACTGCATCTAACGGAACGACCACATCTCGCCCACGACATGGGCAGTTATAAAAAGGTACCCCTAGCGGATCATGGCGTACACCTAGTTTCACACCCTCTGTATCACTAGGGATCAGAGCACAGGTAATTCCCAGATCGGTTCCCTTTCCAAGCAGATTCTCGGGGTCTTTCAGTTTGAAAGCTAGTCCAATGAGCGTTGAAATCGCGGCGAGGGTGATATATCGCTTCTCCCATTGAAGGCGGACATACAGGTTCCCATCATCCCCCCTGAAAACCTCCCCGGTACTCTGCATCGCTCCGGCGTCGGACCCTGCATTGGGTTCGGTAAGTGCAAAACAGGGTATCTCCTCTCCTTTGGCAAGTCTTGGTAAGTAGTGCCGTTTCTGTTCCTCCGTTCCGTAATGCATGAGGAGTTCGGCAGGGCCTAGAGAGTTCGGCACCATAATCGTGGTGGCAAGCGGCCCCGAGCGTGAGGCCAGCTTCCCAATAATCACGCTGTGGGCGTTCGCTGAGAATGCATGCCCACCGTACTCTTCTGGTATAATCAACCCGAAAAAACGCTCTTTTTTGAGAAATTCCCAGGTTTCGTCGTTAAATCCCTTTCGCTGGAAAATTTCCCAGTCGCTTACCATGCGGCAAAGTTCCTCTACCGGTCCATCCAAAAATGCCTGCTCTTTTTCGGTGAGATCGGGATGTTGCTGCTGCATCATGTTCCGGATGTTCGGTTTGCCCGAAAACAGCTCGCCCTCCATCCACACAGAACCCGCATCGATGGCCGTTTGCTCCGTTTCGGAGATTGCAGGCAAGATTTTCAGTGCATCCAGTAGCTTCATGAGTGGCGCAGACAGAAGCGACCGACGCACTGGAGCGAGGTTCATGATGATGGCAGCGATGAGATAGATCCCCAGTAGCCAGACGGGTGCACCCAGACCTACAAAAGTGATTGCTCCCGCAATGGCCCATAAAAAGAGGGGGGCTCCGGTAAATCCAAGTAGAATAAGTGTGATGAGAATGCCGGCCCACGTTGCACCGGCAGGAAGTTCTGCGAAAAAGGCCAGGGATTGAAGGGTTGATTCCATGTTTGTATTGGGTTTCGTGTGTATGAGTTTCGTTTGATGAATTCGTTCCTGCTTGCTTGATGATTCGATTAGATGTTTCCTTGATTTCTGCTGGCAGCTCCCAAGATGATCCATGCTCTGTACCAGCGAAACCACAATGCTCTCGACATCACCCCAAAAACACTCCCTAAACACTTTTGATACAGGCGGATGTCTGATTTGGACGAATATCTGATTCGGACAAGCGCCAGATTTGGACAAGTGCCTGTTTAAGACAAGTGTTTGAT
>JGI10211J34971_10001814_pt1 | contig 17535 bp, 11 predicted proteins | sample Etolagsediment_FD_34971 | JGI IMG/M metagenome (IMG submission 34971) | reverse complement strand
TTACCTCCTCCAAATGCCGTTGAGGGAAATAGCCTTAGCTTTGAAGCGATGTACTCCGGAAATCCCGATGATATTCTGGACGCCAAAATTCTGTTCCGCCTGGCTGGTCAAGTGGGCTTCCTTGAAGCCCCCATGGTCCAAGGTGACCTTAAACTCACAGGTGAGATAAATGGCGAAAATATCGGTGCGCCCGGTATCGAGTATGTCATCGTCGTCAGCATGAAAGATGGCGGCCTGATTGCCTATCCACCCAGCTCAGATCCACTTTCCAAACCTCAGTTTGTTGCTGTGGATGAACCTGGGCTGTCCGATGGCCCCAGTGGTGACAGTCAGAATATCGGCGAACTGATCATCCTTACACCGGATCCCGGCTCCATTTTTCCCTTTGGCGAAACCATGATCGTTGCAGTTTCACTGTTTAACCTGGACAATGTCGACATCAATAGTGTGAGGGTCACCTTTGACAATGTGGATGTGACAGCCTACTCGCTGGTTACTACCGATCTCATTACCTATAAACCTGATGCCCTAAGCGCTGGGAAACACAGCGTCTTTGTCGAAGTTTCAAATATTTACGGCGTTAGACTAGCCTCCAGCTCATGGAACTTTAATATTCGAAGTCAGGCCCAGCAAATCTTCGATATGAAGATCAATGGTAGCTTGAATCTCAGTCATCGCCAGGATGTGATCAACATCAGTGAATCAGAACGGGATACCGTGGTTGGACCTGATACCCTTTCAATCCCTGTCTATATGCCTTCCACGCAATCAGTTTCGCGCGCAGATTTTTCCACCAATATCAATTTCGATTGGGCCAAGGTCAAAATATTTGGGAATCTTACCAGTAAAGAGGATTCCACCCTGCAGCCCCAGAACCGATATGGTGTCAAGATCAGAACCTCCTGGCTGAAATATGCCTATGGTGATGAAACACCCATGATGAATCGGCTGGCACTTTGGGGGAAACGGGTGAGAGGGCATAACATCGACCTTCGCTTTAAATGGTTCAATCTGCATGTGGTAACGGGACAAACCGCCAGAGCCGTCACAGGAACAGCCAGTTTTGACAGCACGGCTTCGGAGTGGAAACGAACAGGCTATAGCTTTGAACGCGGTCTGTTTGCTGTACGGCCAAGCTTTGGCTCGGGCAAAAACTTTCAGCTCGGTTTTTTCTATGTTCACACCAGGGATAGTGTGAACAGTGTCCGTGAACGACCAGGCTGGTGGGATGCAACGACTTTTTCAGAAGTGATCACGACGGAACTGGGGGAACTGACCGTTCCCTTCGGTCCTGACACTTATATGATGGGGGATAGTCTTCAATCACTGAACTACTACCTGGGTGGAGCCAATCCTGAGGATAATGTGGTGGCCGGCTCAGATATTGAGATTGCCTTTGATGATCATCGCTTTGTCATGGAAGGAAGCTTTGCCTTCTCTCTCTACAACCGGAACATTCTTGACGGCCCCCTGACTCGTTCACAACTCGATACCTTCGGCCTGCTTCAGGATACCACTTTTGATGATCACATCGGAACGGGCTCTTTTGGAGAGTTGGATAGTGAAGGGAATAAGATCGGTATCCCCTTTTCTGAGCTGGATAGCAAACTCAGCAGCCTGAGTTTTCTCCTGACGGATGGTAAATTCGATCCGGCCAACCTGGCAGACTACTTTATTCTAAATGAAAATATGTCGCTACCCATTGACCTGGAAGCATCAGGTATTGGCATGTTGCCAACCATTGCCATGCATTTTGGTACCAAGCTGAACTATTATGGCAATTTCATTCACATAGACTACCATCACGTTGGACCGGGTTATAAGGCCCTTGGCAACCCAGTACTTCGATTGGATGGCAAAGGATGGAATGGATGGAAGGTCACTGACAAGATCCGCTTGTTGAATAATATGATCTATCTCAATCTGGGCTATGAGTCATATAAGAACAATACTGCTTCCCAGGACCTTATTGCAGACCCACGATTGGCCCAAAATGCATTCAGCGGAGGAATTACGATCAATCCAGGTCGCGGATTGCCCACCATTACCACCAATGTGAAGTTCTTTACCCGCGATAATAATATTGATGATACTACCCACACTGTGCAAACGCTGGCCTCCGGGATGGATACCATTCTGGTCCTGGATAATCGGGAGTTGAACGAATCACTTAGCTCAAATGTAAGTCTGACCTATCTGCTTAAGACGGGGAGCGTGAAGAACACCTTTTCCTTCAATTTAATGCGCTCCAATATGGAAAATATGGTTATTGGCAAGGAAGGGCTACTGCGATCATCCAATCTGTTTGGTTTGAATCTCAACAGTGAGTGGGGCATCCCCTTGACCACCAGCCTGTCGATTCGCCAGAACCAGAACCAACTGTTTGACACGGGCGACCCGAATTTCCAGACCAACAATTTCAGCACCTATCGCGTCGGTGCTGGGTATCGTCTGTTTAAGAGTAAGCTCGTACTTCGCTCAAGTCTACAGTACATGACATTTGAATCAGAAAAATATGTCGAGGATATACTGACCAGCTCCCTGAAGACTCAGTCAAATCTGCAGTTCAATTCGCAATACACGTTCCGACCTGTGACCGTTGGAACCTCCATCGTTAAATCTCGCTTGATCGGTAGTTACGAAAATAGAAGATATATGAGTGATTTTACTGACTACGCAGACAACATGGTCTCTGCGCGATTTGAAATGACATTCTAAGTCGTCGGCATCAACAACACTGGGGTTTAATTTTGCTGAAAAAGTACGGTATTGGTATCCTGTTTACCACTGTTGCCATCATTCTTACCCTTTTGCTCCAGATATTTGGTGTTTTTGATCTTGCCAACTTCAAATTACTGGATCTAAACTTCCAGATCCGGGGTCCCCTGTCATCCTGGGCTTCACACCAACATAATCCCAATGATAGCCTGGATGTCGTCTTGATCGATGTGGATGATGAAACCTATCGACTCCTTGGAGACATAGGCTGGCCCTATCCCAGAGGAGAAATATGGGATCGGACCATTATCAATCTGGCAGATGCCGGTGCAAAGGTAATCGTATTTGATATTCAGTTTGATTCCCGGGACGCCCATACAGCCAACGTTCTCGCTGTTTTCAATGGAGTATTGCCTGAAGGATATACTGATGGTGATAAGGCCATTGCAGATGCCATTGTCTATGCCCGCTCCAAGGGAACCGAAGTGGTCATGGCCTCCACTATCAAATCGGAGCCCTCACGAATACCTCCCCAAATCCTCATCACCCCCAATCCTATCATCATGGAAGTCGATCCAGATCACGGTCTGGTGGATATCGACGAGGACAAGGATCACTTCACCCGCAGGTATAACGTGTTTAGCGCCATGGCCTATGAGCCGGATGTCTGGCGTCTCTCCCTGGGAATGAAAGCCGTAAAGTATTATCTGGATATCCCAGATGAACCGGGGCTCACTTTCGATGCCGATCGTGGCGAGTTTGTTTATGGTCCCCTCAGAATTCCTACCTATGGCTCTGACTATCCTGGATTCCTGACAAACATTTACGGACCTGCTTCCCATGCACGCATTGGCGATTCAGATCCCTGGCAGACCTTTCAACGCTTTCCCCTTGCTTGGATCATTGATACCGAGTCATTCCAATTGCCATCCACAAATGAAGATACAGACTGGATGTCAACGTTTGATCCCAATGGTTCCTTCAATTCCATGATGGCCATGATGGATCCCACCTATGAAGTCCCCAGCAGTCCTTTTAAGGATAAGATCTGCATCATCGGTGTCTCTGTCGAGGTCATGCATGATTACAAATCGACGGCATTTTTTGACTATCTGGGCGCACCGACGCTTATGCCGGGGTTCGAGTACCATGCCAATGCCATCCAGACCCTGCTTGACCAAAATTTTATCCATGTCTTTGGAAATACCATTGAGTTCACCTCAGACTCTGCTGCGACACATGTCTTCCTCATTGTCCTGGCGTCCATCATTGCCTATTTGATCATTGTTCTGCTGGATCCACTGTGGGGTGGTATTCTGATCATCTTTGAAGCCATTGTCATTCTGGCCATCAGTGTGGGTACCTTCACCACGGATTATCTCTGGTTGTTTAAATATCTCTCTGGAAATGCCGAAAGTATCCTGGTTCCCAAACCGGGTGAAACCCTCTACATCCCCATTGTTGCACCGCTGGCTGCCATGGCCCTGACCTATATAACCAATGTGCTCTACAAGTTCATTCTGGAACAGCGGGACAAGCATTTTCTCAAGGACACCTTTGGTACCTATATTTCTCCTGAACTCATCGACAAGATGTATGAAGAGAAACAGGAACCCAAGCTGGGTGGGGATGCAGGCGTTCACACCGCATTCTTTACCGATATCCAAAGTTTTTCAAGCTTCTCGGAAAAATTGACCGCCGAAGCACTGGTTGAGCTCCTCAACGAGTATCTCACAGAGATGACAGATATTCTCCTGGATCACAAAGGTACACTTGATAAATACATCGGCGACGCCATCGTGGCCTTTTATGGTGCGCCGGTGCCCGTAGAGAATCATGAGTTCATGGCCTGTCTTACAGCTGTCAAAATGCAGGAGCGTCTGGAGGAGTTAAGACGCAAATGGCAGTCGGAAGGGGATCGCTGGCCTGAGATCGTACATCATATGCAGAACAGGATCGGTGTTGCCACCGGTGACATGGTTACCGGCAATATGGGTTCTGCCATGCGCATGAACTATACCATGATGGGTGATATTGTGAACACGGCAGCCAGACTGGAATCATCTGCCAAGCAATATGGCGTATACATTCAAGTCGCCGAATCGACCTATCTGGCCGCCAAAGATGGTTTTGAATGGCGCGACCTGGACTACGTCGTGGTCAAGGGTAAGAATGAACCGGTACAAGTCTATGAATTGATCTCGGAAAAAGGCAAGCTTCCCGAAGGATATGAGGAGCTGTTGAGCACCTACCACAATGCCCTGAAGCTGTATCGGAATCAAAAGTGGGAAGAAGCCCTGCAAGCATTTCAGGATGCAGATTCGAAGGAGGATATGTTCCCAGGTCGGACCATGAATCCCAGTCGGGTTTACATCGAGCGCTGCAAATATTTTATGGAGAATCCACCGGGAGCTGATTGGAACGGTTCCTGGACTCTGACCGCTAAATAAACAGCGTCCCCATGCCTCCCCTTGTGGATAGGTCAGGCGGCAATCCCTTTGTGGTGCGACCCGCTCGCAAGCCATCATCTTCAGCGTCTCTTCGTCAAAATGGAAGATTAGTGTTTCCTCGAGCCCCTTTCCACATATTTTCGAGGCATGATGGATAAACTACAATTCAGAGGTCACATATTATGGGCAGATGATGAGATCGATCATCTGCGGTCCCATGTCCTTTTTCTCGAGGGCAAGGGGTTTCGGATCACCACAGTCACCAATGGGGATGATGCCATTGCCCTGTGCACGCAGGATCGATTTGATATTGTGCTCTTGGATGAGACCATGCCAGGGAAGGATGGGCTGGAAACATTGGCCATCCTGAAAGCCGAACACCCGGCACTTCCCATCGTCATGATCACCAAGAACGAAGAAGAACGTCTCATGGAAGAAGCCATCGGAAGCCGCATCTCTGACTATCTGACCAAACCGGTCAACCCCTCCCAGATCCTCCTTGCCATCATGAAGATCCTTGAAAAGCGACAGATCAAACAGGATGCAGTTTCTGACAAGTATATGAAGGCATTTGCAGACCTCTCCAACAGCATCGAAAGTGAACCCGACGCCGGGGGATGGATCGATATTCATCATCAATTGTCAGCCTGGGAGCTGGAGCTGGATGACTACCCCAATCTGGGCTTTGGAGATATGCTGATACAGCAACAGCATGAGGCCAATGATCTGTTCACCCGATTTATTAAAACCAATTATGAGTCCTGGGTGAATGGACCTGCGGAAGCGCGTCCACCACTTTCTCCAGATATCCTGAACCATTTTGTGAAACCCAGCATCCTGGCTGGGAAGAAGGTACTGCTCGTTGTCATTGATTGCATGCGTTGGGATCAATGGCTCACATTGGAGCCCTTGCTCTATAAAGATTTTATGATCAAGCGGCAGGGCTATTTTTCCTTGCTTCCCACCACCACGGAATACAGCCGGAATGCCATTTTCAGCGGACTGTTCCCAGATGATATGGAACGCTATCATCCCGAATGGTGGGGTGGCACGGATGAACACAGTCTCAATCGACACGAAATGGATTTTCTCTATGAGAATGTGAAACGGGCAGGATTGGACCTGAAGCCTGAACCCGTCTATAAAAAAATATTGAACAACCGTGGGGGTGAGCAGGTCGCCAAACAATTCAGTTCCTGGAATAGCCAGCAATTGATCACCCTGGTGGTCAACCATGTGGATCTGTTGGCTCATCGCAGAACCGATAGCCCGCTCCTGAAAGAGATTCTCCCCAATGAAGCGAGTTACCGCGAGATCGTACGGGCCTGGTTTAATAATTCCTGGATAAATGAGGTCTTCCGCATCGCAGGAGAGCTGGGTTTTCATATTGTAGTCACATCAGACCATGGGTCCGTCCGCGTCCAGCAACCGACACAGATCCTGGCAGATCGCGAGGCGTCCACCAACCTGCGCTTCAAACAGGGCAGAAACCTGAAACCCAACTCCAAGGATGCCTGGTATCTGGATGATCCAGCACGTATCCGGATCCCCACCACCATTCAAAGTGATACCCTGGCCATCGCCCAGAAGATGTACTATTTCCTCTATCCAAATAATTTCAGGAAGTATCAGAACAAATTTGCTGACACCTATCAACACGGCGGGCTGAGCATGTGGGAAATGATCATACCCGTAGCCCATTTGGAGCCAAAATAATGTACAGTTATCGGTTCACCACCAAATCACCCGAGGAAACCCAGGCTCTGGCCCGTCAAATTGCTGCCCAGCTTGTCCCTGGAGATGTGCTCGCCATGGTTGGAAATCTGGCGGCGGGAAAGACCACCTTCACCCAGGGCATCACCAGTTACTGCAAAGTTGCAGAATATGCATTGAGTCCAACTTTCACCTATATCAATGAGTACCATGGGGAAGTGATGGATGTCATCCACATTGACGCCTATCGCCTGAGTACGGGCGAAGAACTGATTTCCATGGGGCTATGGGAATATTTCGAATCCGGCGCAATTATCATCATCGAGTGGGCAGATATCGTCGCCTCAGCCATTCCTGAGGACGCCTTGAGTCTGACTTTCAAACACATCGATGGAGACGAGCGATTGAGAGAGATTCAACTGAATTCACCTCGAAAACTGGAGATCCACCCATGATCATCGCCTGTGACACCTCTTCCAGCGTCTGCTCCGTGGCAGTGGTCCATGACCAGATGGTCCTGCAGAAATGGGAGACATCCGGCGCGCAAGTGCATATTGAGAAATTAACACCGTTTCTCCGCGGAGCTCTGGATCTGAGCAAGCTCAAAGGCATTCAGCTTGAAGCGTTGGCCCTGGCTATCGGACCGGGGAGTTTTAATGGCCTACGGATTGGATTGGCAACCATCAAGGGCTTGGCTTTGACCCTTGGGCTGCCCGTAATTCCCATTCCCTCTCCTGATGCACTGGCCTTTAGTGCCGCCAATACACTTAGTGGAAACTGTAGATCTGTCATTTTCTCCCATCGGAACATGATTCACTTCGGTGACTATCAGCTGGGCTCAAGTGACCAGATCATCACCCCCGACTTTTCCTACACACGCTGGGATGAACTCAACTCTGAGGCGGTGGACCATTACTTTGGTCATGCTGAAAGAGGCTTTGCCCAATGGCTTGATTCTCAAGCTGGAGCAGCAGTCAAACAACGATTCCATCCCATTCAGGCAGATGCGGGTGCCATCGGCCGCCTTGCCGAAAATCGCAGGGACAGAGCCGTTCATGATCTGGATCTGCTGGAACCCCTGTATAATGCCCAATATGTTGCTCAGAAATGGACGCCACCACAGTTTTAAAAACTGATTTGCGGCAGGCTCGTATTGATTGACCACCCGGGCCAAACCTGATTTGGATGAACATAAAAATTGGTCAAAGCTGGATTATAGGTTATTATGTCCAATGTCTAACTGACTGCATAACAACAAGGACTTTGCATGAGTTGGTTCAAACGAAAAGATAAAAATATCCAGACTGAGAATTCAGAGAAAAAGGATATCCAGGAAGGCCTCTGGGTTAAGTGTCCCAGTTGCCGCCAGATCCTATATAAGGCAGAATTGATGCAGGCCAACAACGTCTGCTATAAATGTGGTTTCCACTTTCGTATCCCGGCAGCCAGTTATGTGAATCTTCTGCTGGATACAGAAGGTCGCGAGCCACATTTTACGGAACTATCGCCCCGTGATCCCTTGAAATTCAAGGCCCAGAAACGATACAGCGACCAATTGTCTGCTGCCCAGCAGAAAACTGGGCACAAGGATGCGGTTCGGGTGGTCCAGGGCCAGATGAATGGGATCCCTGTGATCCTGGCTGTGATGGATTTTGCATTCATCGGCGGGAGCATGGGATCTGCTGTGGGGGAATTGCTTTCCCGGGCGGCAGATTTGGCCCGAGATTTTGGAATCCCACTGATCATCGTTTCCGCATCAGGTGGGGCACGGATGATGGAAGGGGCTTACTCCCTCATGCAGATGGCCAAAACCTCTGCAAAATTGGGGCAGCTCGCAGCAGCCAAGATCCCCTATGTATCCATTATGACCGATCCTACCACCGGTGGGGTCACTGCCAGTTTCGCCATGTTAGGGGATGTCAATATTGCAGAACCAGGTGCTCTCATCGGTTTTGCCGGTGCCAGGGTGATCAAGCAGACCATTGGTGCAGATCTTCCTGATGGATTCCAGCGAGCGGAATTTCTGCTGGAGAAGGGTTTCCTCGACATGGTGGTCCCTCGTGAATCACTGAAACAACAAGTGACTGATATTCTCAAAATTCTGTATGCCCCGGCCTAAAATTCTTCTGACAAATGATGATGGTATCGATGCGGCTGGGATCAGAACCCTGGCAGATGCCTTGTCAGAAAAGGCTGAGCTCTATGTCGTTGCGCCTCTTTTTGAGATGTCGGCCATGGGTCACGCCATTACCATTTCTGACCCGCTTAAGGTAAAGGAAGTGTTTCATGATGATGCCCTGTTTGGTTGGGCCATCGGTGGAACCCCGGCGGATTGTGTTAAATTGGCCATCAATGGTCAGCTGATTCCCAAACCGGATCTGGTGATCTCAGGAATCAATCAGGGAGCCAATGTGGGGGTGGATATCATCTACTCCGGCACGGTTTCCGCAGCCTATGAAGGCACTATCCTCAACATTCCTGCCATGGCAATCTCCCTGGATTCTTTCAAACAGAAGGATTTTTCGGCTGCGGCCCAGGTCGCTTCCATCATGGTGGACGAGATCCTCAAACACGATCTACCAACTGGCACTCTGCTCAATGTGAACGTCCCTGAAGGGGACTTCTCATCTTTTAAAGGATTTAAGATCACCCGTCAGGGTCATGGAACCTATGAGGAGACTCTCGAACGACGTGAAGATCCTCGCCATCGCGTCTATTACTGGCTCAGTGGCACCCGCCTCTACAAGGACCATGATCCGGAGCTGGATGAAAATGCAGTTAAAAATGGGTACGTCTCCATCACGCCCTTGCATTATGAACTGACAAATACAACATTTTTGGACCCATTAAGGTCATGGAACCTGGATTTAGGATGAGCTACCATGCATGAACTCGTTTTGATACTGGATTTTGGCAGTCAATACACCCAGCTGATCGCCCGTCGGATCCGTGAAGAGCAGGTGTATTGCAGAATTGAGAGGTCAGATCTTACTGCGGCTGAAGTATCGGCCAGCGGTGCCAAGGCCATCATTCTCTCAGGTGGCCCCAACAGTACCTTCGAAACAGGCGCACCCCAGGTAGATCCTGAGATTTTTGAACTCGGTCTGCCTGTGCTGGGCATCTGCTATGGCTTGCAGCTCATCGCTCGTCATTATCATGGGGAGGTGGTGCCTGGAACGACCCGCGAATATGGTCCCATGGGTGTGGAATTTCCCCTGGAGAGCCCACTGTTTCAGGGGGTCAGCGCCGGCACCCAGGTCTGGATGAGCCATGGGGATCACGTGGATATCCTGCCAGACGGCTTTCAAGTGGTTGGACGGTCCAAGGGCAATCTCATTGCTGCCATCGCCCATGAACAGGATCCAGTGTATGGCGTCCAGTTTCATCCCGAGGTGAATCACACGGTGCAGGGCCAGACCATCATCAGTAACTTTCTTTTCCGAATTGCACATTTTAGCCGTGATTGGACATCCACAAGCTTTGTTGAAGATGCCATCCGCCAGATTCGGGAAACCGTAGGAGACAAAAAAGTCCTTCTCGGTTTGAGCGGAGGCGTTGACTCTTCGGTCCTGGCATTCCTCATGCATGAAGCTATTGGTGAGAATTGTATCCCCGTTTTTATCAACAATGGACTACTTCGACATGAAGAAACTGAGGAAGTGAAGATCCTGTTTGAGGCCTCTCACATCAAGATCTTTCAGCATGACTATAGCCAGGCCTTTCTGTCAGAGCTGGCTGGGGTGAAGGAGCCTGAGAAGAAACGTAAAATCATTGGCCGCGTTTTTATAGAATCATTTGAAGAAGTGGCAAAATCATTCACGGAGCTGGATTTCCTCGCTCAAGGAACCCTTTATCCTGATATAATTGAATCCGGTGCCGTGTCAGGGCACGCTGTCACCATCAAAAGCCACCACAACGTCGGTGGACTGCCAGAAAAGATGTCATTGAAGGTGATCGAACCGTTTAAAGAGCTTTTCAAGGATGAGGTCCGCGCTGTGGGGCGGGTGCTCAATGTCCCTGCGAAGATCATTGCACGACATCCCTTTCCTGGCCCCGGCCTTGCAGTAAGATGTCTGGGAGAGGTTACGGAAGATCGTTTGGCAGTGCTGAGAGCCGCCGACAAAATTTTTATTGAGGCCCTCTATGAGACCGGTTGGTATGACAAGATCTGGCAGGCATTTACGGTGCTTCTGCCCCTTCAGACAGTGGGTGTCATGGGCGATAAGCGGACTTACGAAAATGTTTTGGCTATTCGCTCTGTGCATAGTCTGGATGGGATGACAGCCGATTGGGTGCGAATCCCATATGAGATCCTGGCAGATGTTTCCAGCAAAATAGTGAATTCTGTACGGGGTGTGAATCGAGTGGTTTATGATATCACATCAAAACCACCAGGAACCATTGAGTGGGAATAGCATTATATCTCCTATTGGATCTAAAGATGTTTAAAAGAGGGAAAATCAAATGTGTGGAATAGTTGGCTACATCGGTATACATAATGCCATTCCAGTGGTGATTGAAGGACTTCAAAGACTTGAATATCGTGGCTACGATTCATGTGGCATTGCGAGCATGACCGCTTCGGGTCTGAGCCTGACCAAGGTCAAGGGGAAGGTGACTGAATTACAAGGAAAAATGGCTCGTAACAAAAGCGTCAGTCAGGTTGCCATTGGCCACACGCGATGGGCAACCCACGGTCCGCCCACCGAGTTGAATGCCCACCCCCATCTCAGTCAAAATGGCAAAGTATCCATCGTTCACAACGGGATCATAGAGAATTACAAGGTCTTGAAGGATCGGCTGATCCTGGATGGCTATGAATTCTATAGTGAGACGGATACGGAAGTGGTGGCAGCCCTCATCGACAAATTCTATGATGGAAATCTTGAACAGGCAGTGCGTGAAGCCCTCAGCCACGTGGTGGGAGCATACGGTTTGGCTATTCTTCACGAAGATGAACCTGAGAAGATCGTTTGTACCCGAAAAGGGGCTCCATTGATCATGGCCGTTGGCGATGATGAATTCTTTGTGGCCTCAGATGTGGCAGCGGTGCTAAAATACTCAAAGGATGTGATCTACCTTGACAATGAAGAGATCGGTATCCTGACCCCGCAAGGTATCACCACCCTTTCAAAAAATGACGAGCAGGTGGATAAAAAGATCCATGAGATCACCTTCAATCTGGAAGAGATCGAAAAAGGTGGTTATGAGCATTTTATGCTCAAGGAGATCTTTAGTCAGCCGCAAACCATCTACGATGCCATGCGCGGTCGGTTACTTCCTGATGAGGGGAACGCCCACCTGGGTGGAATCGATCATATGATTGGATCCATTCTCCATGCGGACCAACGCTATTTTACAGCCTGTGGTACCAGCTGGCATGCTGCACTTATCGGCGAAATGATGTTCGAACAATTTGCACGTCTCCCCAGTGAAGTAGAATACGCCAGTGAGTTTCGCTACCGGGAACCCCTGGTGGATGCCAGGTCGGTCGTGTTTGCCATTAGCCAATCAGGCGAAACTGCAGACACATTGGCGGCGATCCAGGAGGCAAAATCAAGGGGCGCAACGGTCATGGGCATTTGCAACGTGGTTGGCAGCTCCATTGCCAGGGAAACCGAAGCCGGCGTCTATATTCATGCTGGCCCCGAAATTGGCGTCGCCTCCACCAAAGCCTTTACCTCCCAGGTGACGGTGCTGTCCCTGTTGACCTTGAAATTGGCACGACTTATGGGTATGAGCGAGAAGGACGGATTGGAGATATCCCGATCCATGCAGGAGCTGCCTGAGCAAGTGGAGTGGGTCTTGAAGCAATCAGAGCAAATAGCAGAAATTGCCAAACTCTACGCCGATGCTTCCAACTTCCTGTACCTGGGGCGCGGAGTCAACTTCCCTGTTGCTTTGGAAGGCGCTCTGAAACTAAAGGAAATTTCCTACATCCACGCTGAAGGATACCCTGCCGCTGAGATGAAGCATGGCCCTATCGCACTCATCGATCATTCCATGCCCATTGTGGCGATTGCCCCTCAGGATAAAACCTATGACAAGATCATCAGCAATATCGAGGAGGTGAAAGCTCGTCATGGCAGGGTCATTGCCCTGGCAACCAAAGGGGATACCCGAATCAAGGATATTGCAGACCACGTACTATATGTCCCACCAGCTCTTTCATTTACAGCGCCAGTACTCAATGTTATCCCGCTCCAGCTTCTGTCATATTATATTGCCGTCGAACGCGGGTGTAACGTGGACCAACCCAGAAATCTTGCAAAGAGTGTAACCGTTGAGTAATTCATGCAAAAAAAACTGATTTTGATCCTGCTGCCACTCTTGATCCTGGCAGCGCGTCCCGATTTTAAAGAGGGTGTTTCACTCTACAATCAGGGAGCCTATTGGGAGGCCTTGCGAATTTTCGCAGAGCTGGCTGATGAAGATGAGTCCCTGAATCCGCAACGTTCGGCATCGGCCTACATGCGCATCCGTTCCTATCACAAGCTTGGATTCAACCAGCGAGCCCTCATGCTTGCCAGAGAATTTCCCAACAACTATAAAAATAGTAGCTACATGGATGATCTGCAGTTTTTAACGGGTGAAATCTATCTGGGTCTCCAGGATTATCGTGAAGCAGCTTGGAACTTTGCCATGACTGCGGCCAATACAGAAAACAAGAAGATCCGCAAAGCTGCCCGAGAATACACTGAATCCCTGGTTGGAGCGCTTTGTGATGAAGGCGACCTTCAAGCACTTTCCACACGGTCCATTGACCGAACCGGTCAATTCCTGGCACTCCTTGTAGCTGAACGCTATATGCAGGAAGGGATGAAGGGCCCTGCTGTTGATGTCCTTTTCAATCTGAGACCCTATATCGTCGATGGTGATCTTCGAAAGCGAGCGATGAGCCTCTATCAGGAAGTAAGAGCAGCCCAGGTGGATACCCTCCATATCGCTGTGGTTTTACCTTTGACAGGCGCTCTATCTTCCATTGGCAATCCCATCCTGGATGGCATCAAATATTCAGCCATGAGCTTTATGGATAGCTCCTCACAAGCAGTTCAGTTGCATATCTATGACAATGGAGGTGAGCTTTCCGAAAGTATTCGGATCGCCAGACTGGTTAGGGCCAACCCGGATGTCATCGCCCAGATCGGACCGCTCACCAATGAAAACATAAAAGGCACCGCCGCCGTCATGGCGGGTCACTCCATTCCCATTATCGCTCCCACAGCCACCGAGAATCAACTCACCAGCCTTTCAGACGGGGTGTTCCAATTCAGGGCAACCCGGGAACGTAAAGCCATTGCCCTGGCGGAATACGCGGTGCAGACCCTTGGATTGCAGACCTTTGCGATCATTGCCCCCTCGACTGAGTACGGCCAGCAACTGGCAGATAACTTTGCCTCCAGGGTGGATGAAATTGGAGGCGTGATCCAATACCAGGGGTGGTATGTGGGAGAGCCAAAGGACCTCAGTACGGTTCACTTCAATCGGATTCGTGAATTTGGTCTGGAAGAACTTTATGAGAAAATGCAGGCAGACTCTCTCAGACTTGACTCCTTGAGCCTTGGATTGATCACAGAGGGTGATTCAGTCAATATTTACGAGGAGCAGCTCAAGCCAATTCTGCGCAAATCCAGACCAACCCATGGCGATTCGCTCAGGGTCAATCTGTCTCATATTGATGGTATCTTTTTCCCCATCCATGCTGGCAGTATTCCATATATTGCTTCCCAATTAGCCCATAACAATCTAGAAACCCATGTCTTCGGCGATGAAAATTGGCTTGATAAGGAAACCCTGCGCAAAAATGCCAGGTATTTACCAAAACTGACCATCGTATCCGGTGATAAACTGGGCTTCCTATCCGTTGGGAAAGATGTGGGGGAGGAATATCTACGCCTTTTCAAACACAAACCCGAACTTTACGATTTTCTTGGTTTTGATGTGATGAGTCTGCTGCTGGAATCAGCTGAACATTCAACCGGGTCGGGAAACATCCTGTGGGACATCCTCATGAGTGGACCGGGATATGAAGGGCTGGTAAATCAGGTCCAGTGGGGAGGGGCTACCAAGCGCGAAAACAGCCTGGTCTTCCTCATGGATTACAAGGACAAGGATTTTCACCTGGCAGGGACCTATGACAATCTTGGTTTCTTTTCAAGTGATAGTCTCAAGTTGGAGCTGCCATCGGAGACGGAATAAGGACGCTTCGCCCCACTGCATTGCGCGTCCCTGATGACTTGGTGATCGGATTCTCAACCCGCAGCGGCGGTGTCAGCGCTCACCCTTTTTCAAGTTTGAATATGTCCACTTCCAGGGGAGACGATCCCCAGTCAGTGGCTGCGAATCGCAAGCGTTTTCTGGATGATCTGGAGATTGCTGAAAGCGATCTGGCCATCCCAGCTCAGGTCAGTGGGGGGACGATCCAAAGGGTGGACGCACCTGGAGTGTACCCAGCCACGGATGCCTTGTTCAGCAGCGCCAGGGGGACGATCCTCAGCGTGCTGACCGCTGATTGTTCGCCTGTCCTCTTCTGGTCTGAGGAGAAACCCATGTGGGGCGCTGTACATTCTGGTTGGCAGGGATCTGAGTTGAATATTCTGGGACAGACACTGTCGCAGGCTCTCGTCGAGTTTGAGATCCCTGCAGCATCCATTTATATGGTTATTGGTCCCGGATTATCCGAGCAAAACTTTGAAGTCGGGCCAGAATTTGAAAGTAAATTCTCTGACAAATATCTTCGCATCAAAGCAGGAACGGGTAAATTCTATTTTGATAACAATGGCTTCCTAAGGGACACGGCCATGGAAATCGGGGTCCCCGCTGCTCAAATTGAGATCCTGCCATTTTGCAGTTATGATGATGAAGCCTTGTTCTACTCCCATCGGAGAGACCAGGGTCAAACAGGACGGATGATTTCCGTCATAGGAATGATCAAATGAATTTGATTCAGGCTGTCATACTCGCCATTGTCCAGGGGCTCACTGAATTTTTGCCCGTATCCAGTTCGGGTCACCTGGTCATTGGTGAATCCCTCCTCGGTTCTCATGCCATTGGAGAAAGTATCGCCTTTGAGCTTACCGTTCACCTCGGCACTTTTCTCGCTGTCCTCGTCTTGTTCTGGAAGGATATTACAAATCTTTTCGGGATCTTTTTATCCGGAGCGTCCAGACCATCGAACTGGAAAACTGAATATACAGGGAATCCTGAGTTCAGATTGACCCTTCACATGATCGTCGCCATGCTGCCTGCCGGGATCGTAGGATTGCTCCTCAAGGACCAGATCAGCGATCTATTCTCAGACCCTCATATGGTAAGCATTGCATTGCTTTTTACAGGAAGTATGCTATTCATGACCCGCTATTTCAAAGTCCAGGACAATGCCATCACCCTGAAGCGCGCCCTGTTCATCGGATTGGCCCAGGCGCTGGCTCTGGTTCCTGGCATTTCACGCTCCGGATCCACTATAAGTATGGCTCTGGCGTTGGGCATCAAGCAGGAGCAGGCGGCACGATTTAGTTTTATCATGGTCCTGCCATTGATCCTGGCTGCCACCATCCTTGAGTTCAAAGACCTTCTGGAAGTGGGCATAAATGCGTCTGAAACGCTGGTGTTGGGTGTCGGGTTGGTCATTTCTTTCATGGTAGGCTATATCAGTCTAAAATGGCTGCTGACGCTCTTAAGGAAGGGCAAATTCCACTATTTTGCGTGGTACTGTTTCACCCTGGCCATCTTCGGCTTATTTTACTTCTAATATGGCCGCCAGATTCGCAGACTATCAGAAAATTATCAGCGAGCTTCATCACGGGCAGCTAAGACCGCTCTACTGGTGCAAGGGGGCCGACTACTATCTGTACCGAGTTTTTGTTGAAGAAATGAGAAAATCATTTTATGCAAAATACGGGAAGAACGCTGACTTTGTTCAACGCTGGGGGATCGATCTGAAAGCTGCCTCAGATGTCTCCGCCCTGCTGGGTGGGGGAGGCTTGTTCTCTTCTGCCAGTTTGGTCGTGCTTCATGAAATACAGGATGCCGGGACATCAGTAAAAACCAAACTATCTGAGGTCCTCTCCAGAATTCCCCCTGACACCATCGTCATGGTCCACTATTCCAGCGATGACTTTCGCAAGGCAAAATGGCTGGATGCCATGGATAAAGCCGGGCAGACGGTTGCGTTGTCTCGTCCCGATGTATCTGAGCTGCCTCGCATTATTCTTGAGATGGGGGCAACTCAAGGTCTTGAACTTGAAAAAGCAGCGGTATTCAGACTCATGGAACTGAGTAGCGGCGAATTGGCGATCATTGAAAATGAATTGGAAAAGATCACCCTCTATCTGGATATGGATCAGAAAAAGGTCGATCAAGCCCTGGTTGACACGGTGGCAGGAAGTATTGAGAACGCCCAAGTCTTTCAATTCATCGATGCCGTCTCGAAACGGGATAGGAAGGGTGCGCTCCAAACCCTGGTTGAAATTCACCACCAGGGGAAAGAAGGGTTGCCTTATCTGGTCGCCCTGCTTTATAACCGCCTGACTCAGCTTATGGCGCTAAAAGAAAGTCCCGAAGCCAGAAAGACCATCAACCGGGAATCCACATCCGCATATTTTTTGCGCACCATGAGCAGCCTGACCAATAACTATACGCTTCCCGAGCTTCA
>JGI10211J34971_10001813_pt1 | contig 17540 bp, 15 predicted proteins | sample Etolagsediment_FD_34971 | JGI IMG/M metagenome (IMG submission 34971) | reverse complement strand
GGTACGGTGAGTTCCCGGATCAGGTCCGCAAGGAAGATAAACGATCCTTTCAGGAGTCCGACCAGAAAGAGGTCGCGGTCGCGATAATCGGTGCTGATGCGCTGCGCGAGTTCACGAACCTTCGCGTGAAGTTCCTCCGTTCCGATGAAAACGGAAACCGTTTCGTTGTGTTCCATCTGCTACTCCTGTGAGCGGGCGTTGATCGGGAAGAACCGGTCGACGATTGCGGCAACCGCCCCTTCGCCGGCACTCCGTGTGCATACCCAGTCCGCCGCCGCTTTCAGGCGCGGGTGGGCGTTTCCTACCGCCACACCCATTCCGGCGGTTTCTATCATCTCCGAGTCGTTCAGACCGTCCCCCGCGGCGACAACCTGCGCGAGCGGTATACCCAGTTCGCCGGCCAGAAACGCGAGCGCCGCGCCCTTGCTTACTTCCGGCGCCATCACTTCCAGAAGGTGCGGTTTGGAAAAGGTAACTCTCCATCGGTTCTGCGCGCGTTCAGCAAGAATATCGTGGTGTACCAGAAGTTCCTCGTGATCGCCGATGAGCAGGAGCTTCGGCGATCCCGCTGCGCGGTCGGTCGCAAGGTCGTCCACGACGCGGTGCGGCATCGCCGTTCCACGCCCGTAGCGGTGGGAGAACTCGCTTTCCGACTCGACGATGAAATAGGTATCGTCGAATCCCTGGATATACAGCTGCGTCTCGTGCGCATAGTCAACCACGGCACGGACGGCGGCGGGACTCAAGTCCTGCGAAAACAGGAGCCGGTCCTCGACCGCGTCAAAGAGGTGCGCGCCGTTGAAGGCAATGAGATAGCGTGGCGCGATCTCTCCAAAGAGACTCGTAGCGACGCGTTTCATGCTTGCCGTCGCACGTCCGGAACTCAGGACTACTTCGATTCCTTCGTCGTGGAGACGAATAAGGGCCGCCCGGGAGTCCGGATGGATCGTTCCGTCATGGTCGGTAAGGGTATCGTCGATATCGGTTGCAAGTAATCGGTACACGGCGCAAACTGTACGGTAACGGAGCGGTCGCGTCAAAGGCTATTCCCGTCACTCCCGGAAAAGGAGTAAAGTCAGGTATTATGAAAACGAATATTCTGGTTGTGATATGTCTGTTTGTCGCCGTGGGAGCGGTTCCGAGCCAGGAAAACGGCGGGAGCAGCGGCCAGGAATCCTCGTCCGCTACGATCGAGTCCCTCTATTTGAACTCTTCACTCGGGATGTCGGTTATCCGTTCTCAGCTAGAGACCGGGTCCCGTGAACAGCAGATTCTTGCGCTTTCGGTTTTGAATGAGCAGATCAGGCGGGGTGAAATTGACGGTACGGACCCGCGCGTTTTCGCGATGGTTCGATTTGCCATGGACCAGGGTGTGAACGTTCAGGCCAGACTGTACGGCGGAACGGACCTTACCGATTATCGGCCTCTTGTCAGGCGCGAAGCGGCGCGGGTTATGGGCAGCGTTGCAACCCGGGAGGCGCATGATTTCCTCGTTCAGGCGGTGTTAAAAGACCCGGAGCCGTCGGTACGCAGTCAGGCGGCGTTCTCTCTGGCGCAGATGAACCTGGACGACGGCGGAGAATCGATCGAAGCGATTACGCAGATGGTTGTCCGGGAGCATATGGTAGGCCGGGACGAAGGGTCGATTTTTGCGTCATTATCGGCGCTGGCGATGTTTCCGATGGATCCGGACGAGCACCAGGAGACACGGAATATTCTGGTAGAGATTGCCCAGGATTTTCTTTATCCACGGGTGGTACGGGAAAAGGCGATCGAAGTTCTCTCGGGGATGTGACCCATGAACGAATCATGCTGAAGGGCCTTGCCGATTCTCACCGATTGCTCGACGCGGATTCGGGTATTTTATGGTTACGGCACTTTCGGTACGTCGGTAGAAATGGCGTTTCTTTTATAAGAATTTGAATTATTAGCTCACTTTTCTATTGATTTAGATTTCATTCGCGGTAATAATGGAGGGATCAGTTCTATAGAAAGGGGTTCGTATGTTTTCTGAAGTATTTTGGGAGTCGGTAAGCCGGATTATTGCGGAAGCGTTCCGGATGAGTATCGGCGAGCTCTCAGCGCTTCGGAAAAACTCAACCGCGAAACTGATTGCCGCTATTCCGGCGCTTGCCGGTTGTACCGATGCAGACCGTATTGCCGTGCAGCACGTTGCAACGTATCTGCTTGCCGAATCGGCGCAGACGATATTTGACCACCGGGAATCCGACGATACGACCCTCGAAGCGCGTCTTACGCGTATTTCTCTCTTTCCCGACGGAGAGCGGAAAGTGATCAGACGCGGGATGAACCTCCTTCTACTCACGATGTTGTGTGGGTACGAGCAATCGGTAGTAGCAGACCGGGCAAAAGGGGTGTACAATCCCATAGCGTCCGGTTCTTGGGATTCGGAAAAGGAAAAAGCCCGACTCGTTCGGGAGATCCGCTCTTTTGAGTTGCCTGAGATGGACGAAATTTTTGATGTACAAAAGGCGCTCGAAGGGAAGTGGAACGAATAAAACGTCGACGACTATTCGGCTGGAAATCGGATAAAAAATCGAGGCGTACGCGCGCGCTTTCCCAGAAAATAAATATTGCGTTCGCGATATTTTTTCTCCTTGCGGTAGTACAGACGTTTGTAGACCATACTCTCGCAGATATTTTTTCGGATCCGGCATCATTTGTTGATCTGGCGATGGTGGTGATAGCGGTCCTGTTTCTGTTCCTGTCGCGGTACGATAACCTCGCCATTCGCTTTATCCAGATTGGTTCGCTGATGATTCTGTCATTGGTACTTGTTGTCACTTCCGACGACGGAAGTGATCTTGTGCCGTACGTTCTCCTTTCGGTATCCCTGGCCGCCGCATACAAGATGAAGCTCTTCGGGATTACCGGAACGCTCCGGTTTCTGGGGATTGTCATCGCCCTGACGATCGGATTGATTTTCGTTGGCGGCGTGGCGAACCATTTTACCCTGGCGCAGATGCTGAATATCGTGAACTTCGTCGTTGTCTATTTTCTCCTTCTCTACTTCATTTTTGAAGAAGAGACGATCGAACTGTATAAGCGCCACGAGATACTCACCAGTCGAGCAGAGGACATGAAGCCGTTTGCCGAGCTTGGTGAGCATATTGCCGGACTCATACACGATTTCAAAGGTGATATTTCCGGTATTTACGCACTGGCGGAGATAGAGCGCCTCTCCGGGAATACCGATACAAGCAAAAAACTCCTGCGCTACGGCGAGCGTCTTGAAGAGCGTACCCAGGCGGTGATGTACGTTGCTACCGGGCGTGAACGGTACGACGAGGAGACCATCGATCTGTCGGAGATGCTCCGCAGCGTCGTCTACTATTTTATCGAGATTCACCGCGACCTGAAGCACAAGATCGAGATTGAACTGGACGTTCTAGACGCCATGACATTCGTCTCCCGGCGCAGTCTGATTCTGGTTATCCTGGAAAATGTCCTGAAAAACTCGGTGGAAGCGACCGAAGGCCAGATGCGACGGTACATTCGTGTATCCGCGGACAAGGAAGACGGTTGCCTGATTATCCTGATCGAAAACTCCGGACCGCCCCTCCCGTGGGACACCGGCGGCAAGCCGGTTGATGTGCGAAAGAAACAGTTGTTCCGGCGCGGGGTATCGACCAAAGACGGTGGTACCGGATTCGGTATGATGAACGTCGTCCGAGCGCTGGAAATCCTGGGTGCGGACATGACCATGGAAAATTCCTCGCTCGGCGTCCTGAACCGCATCTCCTTTCCGTGTTCGAAATCTCCGGATTTGACAGCTTCCTGATTTCCAACATACTTGATCAGAGAGTGTTATGAAAGAAATAAGTACCCGGAAGCGAATTATCGGTCTGGTTGTAATTCTCGCGGTATTCAGTGTAAGCGCCCTGGGGTTTACCCTTTTCCTGTTTACCGATCTTCACGGTCTGGCCGGTATGGTGAATAGTTCCGGGAGTCAGCGGATGCGAACGATCCTGGTCAGCTCATTCGCTCTGCAGAGCTACCGGACGCTCATCGAGGATGATGCGGACGGTACCAATCAGAGCGGCGTACGGGATTCTCTGCGGACACAAGCCAAAGAAGAGCTTGTGGTATACGAGCAGATTCTGGACGAACTCAAGTCAGGGATTTCCGACCGGAACATTCAGGAGATGATCCGCCGCTGGGACGTGAAATGGCGCGGTTTTCGGGAAGATATAGATATTGTGCTGACGGCCGAAACCCGGACCGGAGCTACCGACGCAGCACTCGCGCGGATTGACGTTGAAGCGGCGAATACCCTGCGCAAAGAGATCAGTCTCATCGTAGCGGAGATTCAAAACCTTTCCGACAACACGGTATCGCGAATCTCGATCGTATTCTGGGCTGTAATTCTGCTGTTCCTACTGCTCTCGGCGATTGTTGCGGTTACCATTCACCGATCCCTGATTCCGCTGGACGCTCTCTCTGATCAGGTGAAAGCGCTTGGCGAGGGGAACCTGACCGCACAGGTGATTTCCCGGAGGCATGATGAAATCGGGCGGCTTGGCCGGGGATATAATACGACAATTGATACGATCAGGCGCCTGATCACCCAGCTCCAGGAGAGCGCGATCCGTACCGAGCAGGTGAACAACAGCCTTACCGAACGGCTGGAGAATACGCTGAATGCGGCCGGAACCATCTCGGTGAATGCCGAGCGTACCGACGGTGAGTTCAGCGGGCTTGCCGATTCTATCCAGTCGGCGTCGTCGGCGGTTGAGCAGATTTACGCGATTATTTCGAGCTTCGGGCAGAGAGCGAACGATCAGGCATCGGCGGTAACGCAGACAACTTCGGCGATGGAGGAGATGTCGGCGTCAATTCAGAGCGTGAACCGGATCGCGGCGGAACGGGTCCGGGCTACGGTTGCGCTTTCAAGCCTTACCGACAAGGGGAACGAACAGTTGCGCCATACGGTACAACTGATCGAGTCGATCGGCGTTCGGATGGACGGAATTTTACAGATGATCGCGGTGATCAACAAGGTCGCGTCGCAGACGAATCTTCTGGCGATGAACGCGGCGATCGAAGCGGCTCACGCGGGGGATGCCGGGCGCGGCTTTGCCGTCGTAGCCGACGAGATCAGGAACCTGTCCGAGTCTACGGCAAAAAGTGCCAAAGAGATTTCCGGCACGCTGAAGGAACTGGTAAGCAGTACGGCCGAGGCGGTACAGGCGAGTTCCGACAGCGGTGCCGCGTTTGAGCAGATACGACAGGGAGTGGTGCAGGCAACCGATTCGTTTCAGGAGATCGGCCGGAGCATGGAGGAACTGTCTGTTGGCAGCAGTGAGGTCGTTCACGCGTCAGAGTCTCTTCTTCAGATTTCCACACACCTCCAGGGGAGTGTTTCGGAGATGCAGACCGGCGCCGGAGAGGTGAATAACGCGCTGCAGGAGGTCATCCGGACGACGGGAACAGTCCAGGAGAGTATGGGTGCGATCAAGAATGAAGCCGCACGGGTCAACCTCGTTTCCAGCGCTATCGGCGATTCGGTGAATCAGAACCTGACGGAGCTGGAAAACCTGCTGCGCCAGCTCAGTCACTTCACCATTTCCGATGAGCACACGCGTGCCCACAGTGAAGCGCGGGAGCGGATTCTGTTATCGTCGCTGATCCTTACCCACGCCGGGTGGACGGCCAAAGCGAGAGCGGTTCTCGACGATACGTTGCGGGTCAATCCGGACGATCTGCCGGATCATCACCACTGCAGACTCGGCGTGTGGATGGACGAGACGGGCAGGGAAACGATTACCGATACGGAAGTCTATGCGAAACTGGATTCAGCGCATCGGTCATTCCACGAACAGTTATACGGAATCGTCACGGAGCACGGGAAGACCGACCAGGCGGTGCTGGAGGGACGGTACCGGACTCTGGTGGAAAACTCGCATTCAATCGTTCATCTGCTTACGGGGGTTCGCGATTCAATCGGTTGAACGGGCAATAGGCGGATCGGATTCGCGCATCTGCGTACCGGTAACGCGCATAAAAAGCGTACGAAGGTCGAGCATCTGCCGGGAGTCCAGATGGGGCGCCAGCAGATACGCAAACCGCTCAAACGATTGACGGTGTTTCGCGATTTTGAACGTTCTTAGCAGATAGAGCGCGTCGGCGTATTGTCCGCTTTCCAGGTACAGGGAAAAAATCTCGGCTTTGGGTACGGAACTCGCACGGAGGTTTCGTGGATCGTCATCGTTTTGGATACTCAGATGCGAAATGCGAAACCGGTTATCAATGCGGGCTACCTCCCTCCCGGCGGCGAGTAACCGGTACCCCGGGGTGACGGTGTGTGCGGGCGGGGTGGAAGTGGTGAATGGGATGGAATCGGTGAATGGGACGTCGGTAAGCGGGATTCGGTCGGCTGAACACCCGGGAACGGCCGCCCACCGAACGGGGCTGATGTACCGATCGCGAAGGTTCCGCTCCAGGGTCATCGTTGCGACACGTTTTTGCAGGTCGTCGTACCCGGATAACGATTGTCGCTTTTCCCGCTCAACAATAAACAAATACTCGTTGGTGTGTAACGAAGCCTGGGTGTTTTTCCCTCCGCGAAACTTGGTGTGCTTCTTTGCCAGGACGCGTACGGAGTTTCGACGCCCGTCGCTGAGCAGTTGAACGAGTTCCTTCGTCGGGATTATGCCGTCGTTGTTGTACGACAGAAGGACAAAGCGTGAATCGATTGCGCGAAAAAACGATGCCATAGCCGCATGTGCGCGGGAAACGGAGTCGATACCCGAACGGCGACAGAAATCGGAGCGATTGTGATCTTTCCTGATTCCGGCACGACTGCCCCTGGTTACGGGACCCGGATCGTACCGGTCGTTTCGCGTTGCAGTGGTAAGCAGGTGATAATTGGCTCCGTACTGGTGCAGATTGTACGGGGGGTCGGCATAACAGATATCGAAGTGGCCCGCTTCGGGAGAGGCGAATATTTCAGCCGCGTCGCCGGTAGTAACCGTTCCCGCGGGTCCGGTTGGAAGCGGAAGCGGTTGGAGCGCTATCGGCGCCATGATCCGTGAAAGCGCGTCACCGCCCCGGCCGCCCCAACCGTGGTGAAACCCCTTCATCACGCCCGAGGTGTTGATATGGATGCTCATCTCGACGAGCAGGCTTGCAAGAAGGACATCCCGCGCTTTTGGTGAAACGAGCGCCTGGTTGTGGATAATCTCCTGGATCGCATCGATTTTCCGCGCATTCTCCTGCGTATAGAAGATGCGTTCGCGCTCCGGATCGGGATTATCCGTGGAGCGCGGGGCGTAGTGGTTCGCGAAATAGTACGAGCGCGGATCCTCCGGCTCGGTCAGNGCGTTCATTCCGTGAAGCACGGTTTCGTAGGACGACGAGTCCGGAACGCCGGTCAAGGTCCTGGTATCGATGAGCCGCTGCGCCACCGGAGCGAAGAGCTCCTCCAGATCGTCCGGACCGGTTTGCAGAAACGCGGTACCGAACGGCCGCGCGTACTCCTCCAGATCGTTTGCGTGAACCGAAAAGCCGCGCAATCGTGCCAGCCGTGCGACGACGCCCGAACCGGTAAACGGATCGGCGAATCGAATGGGAGAGCGGGACGCGCCGGAAAGCGTCTCCAGCGCGATATCGATTCCTTCATTGATCAACGGCAGGAGGGTTCGTTTGTTTCCGATATAGGTGAGAATCGCCTGTGTCAGGGCCGGGTGGTCGGGGAGGGTATCGAAGAGGTCCATTCCGTCAAACAGAATCCGTGACGCTTTGAATCGCAATAGCCGCCTGACTCGCGAAGGCCTTGAGAACGTTGAACTCTTCGTTCTTGATCGGTTTGAAACTTCGGTCAATGCCGATAACTCCGACGGTTCGTGACCGAAGGACCATCGGCGCAATCGCGAACGGGTTCAGACCGATCTTTCGCGCCAGCTCCTTGTTGATCAGGTCGGAGTTTTCCGGATCGCGAATATTATACGCCGTCTGTTCCAGCGCAACGCGGGCGGTAAGGCCGGCATCCATTTTCAATGGAATATCGAGGGTCACCGATGAATCACCCGATCCCTCCCGGGTGCGAACCGTCTGGAGATGGAGCATTTCATTGCCCTGATTCACGTACAGCAGCGCACGATCGAGCTGAAGAAATTCCATGAGCTGGCCAAGAATGAAGTCGGCGATCTCCGGGACCGTTTCGTACTGATTCAACGATTCGGATGTGCGGAACAGAAGATTCATAATCTCGTTTTTCTCCCGCAGGAGTCCGACTGCCTTCCGTAACTCGGCCTGGCGTCGGTGAATCAGTCCNGTCAGAAAACCGGCAAGCGCGGCAAACGCAAAGAGCGAACCGATCGTAAACCCGACGGTCAGAAANAAATACGCCGGGTTCTGGTGCAGACCTTTGAACGGACTGAAGTACGACTGGTGCGGAATGATCCCGAACCGCTCCAGCAGAACCATTGCACCGTACAGACCGGAACTGACTCCGGCGACGAAAAACGAAGAGCGGGCGGAAACCAGCAACGCGGCCGAGAAGACGACAAAAAAGTAGAGGAAGGTGAACGGGCTGGTGACCGAGCCGGTCTTGTAGATCGTGAAGGAGAAATGGATCACGTCGATCAGCAGTTGCATGACTACCAGCGGTCGAAGATCCTGCACTTTTCGCGCCAGTACCGCATACGAAAGGTTCAGCAGCAGCATGATTCCGACGTTCGCGCCGTTGACCAGAATCTCTTCGTACGAAAAAGAAAAGCGGTTCGCTACACCGATCATTCCCGCTACGACCATAATCAGCAGAATTGACGGCGAGACAAACCAGCGGATCCGGATAATGAGTTGCAGATTTTTCCGGATCTCTTCCTGTGTATCACGAAAGACCGACGGCTGTACTGCGGGCTCCATTAGCGAAATCGTCTGTGAGGTTGCGATGTTTGTCAACCGGGCGAGCGAAATCTTCAGGCGGTACCGGTAAAAAGAATTGCCCACGCCTCTTCGGCGTCGGTCGCATGTCGCAGGCGGTCCCGCCGTTCGTCATTCCGGAGAGCTCCGGCGACGGCACTGACCCACGAGAGATATGATCGTCGATCGTCATCGGCGAAAAGGGTGCACACGACAATATCCACCGGAATACGGTCGAATGCGGACCAGACGAGGGGGTTTTTCAGGAGAAACAGCCGTGCCGTCGGGTACGCGAGTCCCGGTATTGCCGCGTGGGGGAGTGCGGCGCGGGGGATAGACGCGTGCGGCATCGAAACCCCCAGACCAAGGGCGGTACTCATCAGCGCTTCCCGGTCGCCGAGCATCGTTACGATCTGGTCCGCGGGAACCGGGATGGTTTCGTGGAACGTTTGCGCTGCGAGGATGAAGAGACCGTGAATCGAGGAGGGCGCCGCGTTGCAGATGATTGCCTGGGGAGGCAATATCTCGCCGGGGGGGCGGGGTTCGTCGGTGTGTTGCCGGGAGCCGGAAAAGAGTCGACGTTGCCGGGGGACGCGCCGCCGCTCCGGCCGGGCGTTTCGCGGATTATCGATCATGGGCTGTTTCTCCTGCGGAGCGTCCGTCGGATGGGATTGTGGGCAAAGATACCCCGCTGCGCCGAATAAATATCCTGAACGGTCACGAACGCGTCCGGTTCGTGAATGTCGACGAGTGCGAGCGCGTCGGCCGTGTGCCGCCTCTCGGTTACCACGTAGACGATTTCGATAGCCCCTTTCCCGCCGCGGCCATCGACGGTCGTTACGCCGTACCCCTCGTCCCGCAGGAGCATCTGCAGACTCTCAAGTCGCTTTGGTTTGATGATCCGGATGATCTGCATCCCCAGCGCGAGTTTTTTCTCGATACGGATGCCAATCACGTTTCCCAATGCGAATCCGACTCCGAATGCGATGTAGGAGACCACATTTCCGAGGTTGGCGAGTACGCGGGTCATTGCCAGCAGCCAGACGATAACTTCGATGAAGCCAAGCGCGGCCGCCTGCCATTCGCGACCACGGGAGACCAGAATGATACGAACCGTGCCGATTGAAACATCGATCATTCGCGCGGCCATAATCAATACGGGCGTGAGAACGTAGGTGGTCACATCGAATGTCATGATTTTCTCAGAATATGTCACAATCGGGAGCGGGGGGAAGTACCGCCGAACGCTTTCCCTCCGTGGGCATTGAACTGTGGAGCAGAAAAAAATTTTGTTTCAGGCTTGACGATGATCGTGATTAATCGTATGTTAGTGAGCGATAACTATGGAACAATTATTGACGGACCGACAGACACAGATACTTGATGCGGCGGTAGCGATTATCGGCGAGAGTGGTATGACCGGCCTTACCATCCGGAACGTAGCCCGGAGCGTCGGCATAACCGAACCCGGCGTCTATCGCCATTTTCCCAGCAAACTGGAACTGCTTAAAGCGCTCCTTGGCCGGGTAGAGACGACGATGGGCGGCCACTATCTGGCTACGGTGAAAGAAGGCGAGCCCGGGAGGGAGCCCCGGGAAATACTGACGGCGTTTTTCACCGCGATGTTCCAGGAATTTCGGACGATGCCGGCGCTGATTCCGCTTCTGTTTACCGATGAACTCTTTCATCAGGAACCACGCCTTCGGTTGAGCGTGTCGTCGATGGTTGAGGCGCAGATTTCGCGCTTTTCGATCCTCGCGCAGCGATTCCAGCGTGAAGGGTTCTGGCGTCGTGATATCGATCCCGAACAGATCGCCGTCATCCTGCTTGGAACGGTCCGGTTAACCGTCATACGGATCGGTCCCGACGACGATCCGGAAAAACGGGCCGCGGCAGTCGCGTCCCTCTTGCAGTCTCTGTTTGCCGCTGCCGGGTGACGGGTTTCGACTGCCGGGCAGCGGCCGGTCGAGGGCGATCGGTTCATTTGGTTGCAGTGAAAGTTAGTGAACGATAACTATATACAGGAGGAATGATGAAACGATTATTGATGACGGGCGTCAGGCACCCCTGGGTTGTACTTGTTCTGGTGCTGGCGGTGACCGTCGGGATGGCCCGGGTCACTATGAATGGCGCTCGGATAGAGACCAACCTGGACGAGTACATGCCGTCGGACCACCCGGCGTTTATCTACTCGGACGATGCGGAAGAACTCTTTGGTATCAACGACGGAATTCTGATTGCCGTGAGCCGGGAAGAGGGAATCTTCAATCCGGATACGCTGGAAAAAATCCGCACGATGACCGAGGCGCTGTCCGACGATTTTGACGAGATCGAAGCCGGTGATATTACGTCGCTCTATACGGCCGAAAATATTATCGCCGACGAATGGGGAATGGAGGTCCGACCCTTCTACCGCAGGGCGCCGCGGACAATCGAAGGCGCCGAGGAGATTCGTGACGCGGTGCACGGGAACGAGATGGTTTACGGGCGCATCGTCTCTGCGGACGACACCGCTACGCTCATTATTGCGGAAATACCGGATGACCGAAAAAGTGACGACCTGTACGCGCGATTGTCCGAGTGGGTTGTGCAGTACCGGAACCCCGAGCACATCTACGTCGCGGGGCGGCCCGTCGTCGAGGGAGAACTCGCGTTGCTGGGCCCCGCGGACATGCAGCGTATGGCGCCGCTGGTGATTCTGGTGACGGCATTTCTCCTGGTGCTTCTGCTGCGGAGCTTCAAGGACATGATCGTGAACCTTCTGGTGGTAAGCGCCGCAACTATCTGGGCGTTCGGCCTGATGACGCTGCTGGGTGTACCCGTCTACTCGGTGAGTACGATGATTCCGGTTATGCTGATTGCGATCGGAACGGCGTTCGGGATTCACCTGCACAACGCGGCGCATCTGTTCGTATCAGCAAATCCCGGCGCAACCCGGCTGCAGATTGCCGAGCACGCACTGACGACGATGATGCGGCCCGTTACGATGGCTGCGCTTACTACCGCGATCGGGTTTCTCTCGTTACTGACGAGTCAGGTTTTACCGGTGAGGTATTTTGGAGTATTTACCGCGGCGGGAGTACTGTTCGAAATGGTTCTGGCGCTGATCATGGTCCCGGGCAGTATCGTTGCTCTGGGGATCGGCCGCCGTTCTGCCGGAGCGAAGGACGCTGCGTCCGGAGGCGAGACGGTTGCGGGTGCCGCGAGAGATGCCGTCGCTTCGGTCCCGCGTTCGTTGCGCATCGCACGCTTTTTGCGGCGTCACACCCGGGCAACCCTCATGGCGGCCGCGCTGGTCGTGGTTCTTGGCGGCTGGGGGATGACCCGCGTCTGGATTGACACGAGCTTCCTTGCGAACTTCGATCCCCGGAGTGATATCGTCGTGACCGATACGTTTGTGAACGATCACTTCGGTGGAACGTCCAACCTCAATATCGTATTCGAAGCCGAAGAACCGGGCACGTTCAAGGATCCCGAGGTTCTGCGGCTCATCGATTCCGTGCAGGGTGAACTGGAGACGCTGCCGGTTGTAGGCGAGAGCTTTGGACTCACCGATTACCTCAAGCGAATGCACAAAGTCATGCACGAAGATTCTCAGGAGTATTACCGGATACCGGAATCTCCTGAGCTGGTCGCGCAGTATCTCCTGCTCTACGAGATGTCCGGAGACCCGGAAAACCTCAATCGCGTGGTGGATTACGACTATCAGCGGGCGAATCTGACGGTCCAGTTGAAAAGCGACAGCTCGGCGGTCATGGAAGGGGTGATTTCGGTCATCGAACCGTACCGGGATTCCTTTGCCGGGGAGGGCGTAACACTGAATTACGCCGGAAGCGGGTACAAGTCACTGATTTTTGCGCAGCTGCTTCTGACCGGCCAGATGTGGAGCCTGATTCTGGCGTTCGGGATCGTCGCGATCCTTCTGGCGATCGTCTTCCGGAGCGTCCTGATCGGTATCATCGGAACGGTACCAATCGCGATAACCGCGGTGGTCAACTTTGGTGTCATGGGACTCCTGGGTATTCCGTTGAGCTCGGCTACGGCAATCATCTCCAGTATCGCCATCGGGATCGGCGTGGACTATGCGATCCATCTCATCGACCGTTTTCGGGAATATCAGGCGGAAGGTTCGGAAGGGAACACGGAACGGAACACCGAAGCAGCGCTGGACGGAATCGCCGGAAAGACGCTCGCTCATACCGGACGGGCGATATTGTTCAACGCTCTGGCTGTCACCGGCGGATTCGCCGTGCTGGCGTACAGCGTTTTTCCCCCGAACAGACAAGTGGGCGGCCTCATCGCCCTGAATATGGTTACCAGTGCAATCGGGACGCTCACCGTTCTGGTTGTCCTGCTTCTATGGATGAACCGGCGTACACCGGTTACGAAATCAGACTCTACCACGGAGGTAGCACAATGAATAATCAAAAAACACGTATTGGAATTCTGATGATGGTGATGATGATGTCGGCGGCGGGTTTGTTCGCGGCGCCGGATGGACAGACGATCATGGAGAACGTCTACACGCGGCCTGCCGGCGACGACATGAGCGCCGAGTTGACGATGACGCTCACCAACAGCCGGGGCGCCCAGCGCGTCCGGAGTATCAGTCAGTATTCGGTCGCCGGTGCGGACATGGATCAGAAGATCATGTTTTTTACCGCTCCCGCTGACGTGAAGGACACCTCCTTCATGTCGTGGTCATACGACGACGGACGGGACGACGACCAGTGGATCTATTTGCCCGCGCTCGGCCGTGTCCGGCGCATCTCTTCGGACAGTAAAAACGACAGTTTCATGGGCAGCGACTTCACCTACGATGACCTGGGAGAACGCCATCCCGACGAAGACCGCCACCGGCTGTTACGGGAAGAGACGTATAACGGTGAGCGTTGCTACGTCGTAGAGAGTATTCCGGTAGATGAGGACGCGGCGTTTGCAAAGACGGTCACCTGGATCGTTGTTGATCAGTGGATCGGACTGAAACGGGAGTACTACGACGATCGCGGCGATCTGTACAAGCGGTTGGACGTAGAAGAGTTCCGCCAAATCGACGGGATCTGGGTAATTCCCCGCATGACGATGACCGATCTGGACGGTAACCACTCGACCACCCTGGCAATGGCGAACATTCAGATCAACACCGGTCGGGGATCGGACATATTCACCGAGCGCACGATGCAGCGTGGCGTGCGGTAAGGGGGCGGCTATGAGAATTATACCGAAGATACACCGTAACCTGGCAGTGAGTACCGTCCGATACGCGGCACTTCCGGTTTTCGCGATCCTGCTTCTCGTCGGTGCGGGTGGCGGCAGGGCGGTGGCGCAGGCTGAACTGACCGGCATGGTGCGCAGCACCGTGTCCGCAACAATGGACAACCCGAACGGCAATGACGTTGACGGGATCGGCGACGCCGCGGACATCTTCCGGGCACGACAAACGCTGGACCTGGAAATCTCCGGATGGGTGGATTCCGCCGAATTCACGGCAAATCCCGTCATGAACGTAGACGACGCAGGAGTGCCGGAGATTCAGCTCCGGGAGGCGTACGCGGACCTTTTCTTCAATACTCTGGATCTGCGGGTCGGAAAACAGGCCGTTGTCTGGGGCGAGGCCGAGGGCGCCTTCATCACCGATATTGTGAGTCCCCGGGATCTCTCGGACTTCATCCTTCCCGATTTCCGGGAGGTGCGGATCGGGATTCCCGCCGTCAAGGCGGACTGGTACGCGGGAGCCTTCACAACGGAGGTCGTCTGGATTCCCCGGTTTGCCCCCACCATCGCCCCCGCGGAGGATTCGCTCTGGTACATCGCTCCGGACTTTTCGAGCGCGGGATTACCGCCGGGCGTCACCCCGGATATGGCCGACGCGGTCATGCCCGGTACCACCCTTGGGGACAGCGAGTTCTTTGCCAGGGTGAGCTGGTTCGGAAGCATTCTCGACGCGGAGGTTATGGGCGGTTANGCCTGGGACGACGAGCCGGCCATGAGTCTCTCGGCGTCCTTCGCCACACCCGGCGACCCGACTTCTCTGACCGAAGTCTCGGCGACGCCCACCTACAACCGCTTCACCGTGGTGGGGGGAAGTATGAGCACCACGTTGGGTTCGGTCGTTCTCCGGAGCGAGGCAGCGTTCTACCTGGACAAGTCCTTCACCGTCCTTGATTTTACGGATGCCGACGGCCTGGTGGAACAGGATCAGATCAACTACCTGGCCGGCATCGACTGGTCACTGGCGGGTGTGGATATGTCTGCTCAGTGGATCCAGAACGGTATTCTGGACCCCGACGACAACCTTCTGCGGGAGCAGTGGGAGCAGACGGTTACCTTTCGTGCCCGGGAGAGCTGGTTTGCCGACCGGCTGACGGCGGAACTCTTCACCTATATCGGCGTCGATCCCTGGGATTCTCTCATCAAGCCCAGCGTCACCTTCTCCGTGGACGACGGAGTCGAGGTCAGCGTCGAGCGCAATATTTTCCTGGGCGACGAGGAAGGGCTCTTCGGGCGTTACGATAATGCCGACCTGGCGCGCATCGATGTGCGGTTCTACTTCTGAGGGACGCAACAAATCTCCGGCGGGGCGGTTTTCCTATCGCCTTGCCGTCGTTTCAATACTCCTGTCAATACTCACGGGGATGTTTCTGCAGGGCTGTGTTTCCATGACGAATACCGATGGACTTGTTCTTCGATACGAAAAAGACGGAGAAATTTCCGGTATACCCGACGCCCGACTACCGGGAGATCAGGTGCCTGCACAACTTGAGCGGTTCGCGCCACCCGACGGCTCGGGTTCAGGTGACTATCTGGCGATTTCCGGCGGAGGTGCGAACGGCGCCTACGGAGCAGGCGTTTTGGTTGGCTGGAGTGAGCATGGCGATCGCCCTGTATTCAGAATAGTCACTGGTGTCTCCACGGGAGCGTTGATTGCTCCCTTCGCATTTCTTGGTTCCGAGTATGATGCTGCGCTTCAGGAGCTCTATACAACAACGGGAGAGCGGGACATTCTTGGCTGGAAGCCTCCACTGTCTGTTGTATTCTCCGGCTCCATCTTCGATTCTCAACCTCTGGAGTCCCGGATCAGAAGTATTGTTGATTCCGAAATTGTTCACCGTATTGCAGAAGAGCACCTGTCGGGTCGGAGATTGCTGATAGGTACAACGGATTTGGGAACGGGAAAACCGGTAGTCTGGAATATCGGCGCGATCGCGGCTTCTTCTATTGATGAAGCTGTGAAGAGAGATCTCGTTGTTTCAATACTACTCGCATCGGCATCCATTCCGGGAGTATTTCCACCCGTCGTTATTCCGGTGGCGCGGGGCACGGAGCAATCCACGGAAGTTCATGTGGACGGAGGCGTCTCTTCACAGGTATTTCTCTATCCTCCGGCTCTGGATTTTCGCCGGGTGGTTTTATCAGCGGTTTCGCCCGCCGTACCTCGAGTTTACATCATTCAGAATGCCGGAACAAAGCCCGTTCCGAAAACGGTGCTCCTTCGCTTTGGTAGTATTGTATCGCGATCGATAGACATCCTGACGACGTACCAGGGAATTGGTGACCTGTATCGGATTTACACCGCTACACAGCGAGACGGGATCGCTTTTTTCCTTGCCTCCATTCCTGAGGACGCGGTGCTTGAATCAGCGATCGATTTTGACCCGAAAAATATGGAGCAGCTTTTCCGGACCGGATACCTGGCTGCCCGCAGTGGATACCCTTGGGCAAGAACGCCACCGGGGTATCGGTAACAGGTACAAGGAGGTTCAATGGACGTCCTGCACTACGACGAAAACAGACAACCGGATTTCGGTATACGGGAGCATTTGCTGATAGAAGGATTCGGGTATAGATTCGTTTCAACTTCCAGAGAACTGAATCAGGCGCTCTCTCAGGTGAAAGTGGCGGCAATCCTCATTGAAGCGGATACCGCGAAGGAAGGAGCATTACTCTTAGGTCAGCGTCTTCGGTCCGTGAACTCCGTCCCGCTTTTTATTCTTTCGAGTGATAGTTCTGACTCATCCGTCATTTCCGCTTTTGAAATAGGAGTTGACGACTATCTGGCAAGACCACTTACCGCGCGGGAAATAGCTCTGCGTATTCGTGCTGTTGTCCGACGGATAGGGAAAGACAGCGAGACAGCGTCGGTGGAAAGATATGCCCTTGAATCAGCATCGCTTGAGATCGATCGAATGCTTCATACGGTTCTGGTGAATGGATCGCCTGCCCACCTTACGGGCACGGAGTGGTGCATCCTGCTCTATCTTGCCGACGCCCGGGGTGTTGTTCGTAACCGGGAGCAGATCATGACGCACTGTTTTGGATACTCCCAGGACTCGTACGACCGGATCATCGATTCTCACATCAAGAATCTGAGGGGAAAGCTCGGGAGTACTCAGTGGATTGAAACCATCCGGGGTTTCGGGTATCGCTTCACTTTCACCATCCACCTTCATTCAAAATACACATAAAAAACAATTTATTTACATAAGAAAAACAAATAATCCTAATATAGTTGCATCATAATTTTTGAGAAGAAGGAGTTTTTATGTCGAAAACACGAACCGTTTTTTTGGTAGGTATGTCGCTTTTCATTGTGGCTGGAGTCGCATCGGCGGTCGATATCCATGGAACGCTGCAGGTTGGAGGAGCCTGGGGGG
>JGI10211J34971_10001812_pt1 | contig 17545 bp, 9 predicted proteins | sample Etolagsediment_FD_34971 | JGI IMG/M metagenome (IMG submission 34971) | reverse complement strand
CAACGACACGGTGGTCGGCCCGCCACGACACATGCAGTGGCTCGCCGGCCCCACGTGGACGCGCCATCACCATTCGGACAAGGGCACGTACCCCTCCGTCCGCAGCGTCGTGTCGGCAGCTGGACGACTGTACTACCTGGTCGACGAGACGCCGACTTCGGACATGAGCGTGCCGAGCACGTGGTTTCTGGCCGTTCGCGACGCCTTCAGTGGTGTCCTGCTGTGGAAAAGACAGATCGACGCGACGACCTACGGCCGACACTTGGAGGAAGTATGGCGAGGGCTCGTGGCGGATGGATCGAGCGTCTACGTCTCTCTCGGCACGGACCAGCCGCTGACGCGCCTCGACGGTGCAACGGGAGAGACGGTCCGCTCCTATGCGGGCAGCGAGGGGTTTCACGAAGTCATTACAACTGATGGAAAACTCTTCCTGACAGGAGCCGATGGCCAGCTGCTGGCGTTCGCGACCGATACGGAGGGGCGCCTGTGGGAGTGGCACCCCGGTCCGGGCAACGCGATTGTCCGTACGACATTGGCTGCGGCGGACGGCCGTGTCTACGTGAAGACGGAGGAGGGCGTTGCCTGCTTTGCCGCGGACACCGGCCACGTCCTGTGGCGCCGAGACTTGCCCGGGCCGGAGAAAAGGTCGCGTCTCAGATACCCGCATGAGAGACTCATCGTGAGCGGCGATGTGGTGCTCGTCTCCTACGGGGGGAACAACCCTCTTTCGCTGAACCGGGACTTGCACGAGTTCCTTGGCTCGCATCCCCGCGTTCGAGAGTATGGCGGCAAGCTCGCGGCACTGTCGACCGGCAACGGCAGGACGCTGTGGGAAACGCAGTATCTGCCCGGTCTCGAGAGCATGCCGGGTGAAATCTACGTGATTGACGACACGGTGTGGCTGGGCCCCGAGTTCGCCGAGCCGCGCGATCTTCGCACGGGCACGGCCACACGGCCCGCACAGCAGGTCATCGACCGCCTGTGGACGCACGGACATCACTATCGGTGTTACCCCGGCAAGGCGACCAGCCGGTACATCATCACCGCCAAACGCGGCATCGAACTGATCGACATCAGCGGCGCGGATCACTCCCGGAACAACTGGGTGCGCGGCACGTGCCGCGTGGGAGTGACGCCGTGCAACGGGCTTCTGTACGCACCGCCTCACTCGTGCGGGTGTTACATGGAGGCGAAGCTCTTCGGCTTCTGGGCTCTCGCGGCCCGGCGCCAGCAACCGACGGAAAGCGCGCCCTCCCCCCGGATCGAGCGGGGCCCGGCCTACGACCGGCTACCGGCGCCCGGCAGTCGACAATCCGCCGCCTGGCGTACATACCGCGGGAACAACGCCCGTACCGGCAGCACGGCAGCGGAGCTGGAACTAGAGCTTGAACAGCTCTGGACGACCGAACTGAGTGGCAGGCTCAGCGCCCCCACCGTCGCAGACAGGACCGTGTTCGTGGCGCAGGTTGACGGACACACGGTGCACGCCCTGGACGCTGCGACGGGGAACCGGCGCTGGCGTTTCACAGCGGGGGGTCGCATCGACTCACCCCCCACGATCCACAACGGCCTCGCCCTGTTCGGGTCGCGTGACGGGTGGGTCTACTGCCTGCGGGCTGACGACGGGCAGTTGGCGTGGCGTTTCCGGGTCGCCCCGCAGGAACTGCACTCGGTGGCTTACGAGCAACTCGAATCACTCTGGCCTGTATCCGGGAACGTCCTCGTTGTCGACGGGATCGCATACGTCGCGGCCGGCCGGTCTTCCTACTTGGACGGAGGCATCACGCTATGTGCGTTGGCACCCGAGACAGGCGACGTGCTCTTCGAGCGGCGCCTGGCCGACGAACACGCAGGCGCCCTCTCGCCGCCGGAAAATGCCGACGCGATGGCTTCGAAAATCAGCCAGAACTGGCCCGACTACAAGACATTCCTCGCCCCGGACAAGAGCGATTCGTTCTCCATGAACGGCGCCCTGACCGACGTGCTGAGTGCTGACGGCAACGACATCTTCATGCGCCATGCACGGTTCGACCGCGAGCTCTTGCCACGTCCCGGGAAACGGCCGCACCTGTTCGCCACGGGCGCTCTGCTGGACGGCTCTGAACACAACCGGTCGTATTGGGTCCTCGGTACTGCGGACTTCGCACGCATACCGGTGGCGTATCCGTGGATCTTGCCCAAGAAGATCGCCGTTCCCTACGGCCTGATGATGGCGTTCGACGACGCAACGGTATGGTGCATCCGGCGCACGGCCGAGAAGAGGAAGGGGAAGCCGCCGGCCCCGGGGTACGTCCTGCGTGCGATGCCTCGACCCGATCCCGGAGCGGCCGAGAACGCTGTCCCCGATTTCCAGAACCGCGTTTTGCCGACCGCGGATGAACGTGGCTGGCAGACGCCCCTTCCCCTGCGTCCTCGCGCAATGCTGCACGCGGGGAGCGTCGTCGCCGTAGGCGGCAGCCACGCGGGAGGGAACGGCGGCTTGGTGCTGCTGTCGACCGCCGACGGCCGACCCCTTGCCGAGCGTGGCATGGCGGCGTCACCTGTATGGGACGGTATGGCCGCTGCCGATGGACGTCTCTATGCGTCGCTGACGGACGGCGTGGTTGCGTGTTTCGGCAGCCCTGAGGATGGCGGCGTGGCGTTGCCGCCCGATTGATTGATGTGCTATTGTGATGGCCGTCGTGACCTGACCTTACTGAATGATCCGGGGAGACCACGCACAGTGAGCGCATCCACGTTTCGCCTGTTGTCGCCGACACTTGCCGCATGTCTGCTTGCGGGAGCCGCAGAACTCACCATCCTGCACACCACCGACTTGCACGGGCACGCTGACGGGGCGGATGCCGGAATGCTCCGGGTCGCGGGTGCTGTCCAAAGAGAACGCGATGCGGCCGGCAAACGCAACGTGCTGCTGATCGATTGCGGCGACACGTGCCAGGGCTCATTAGCGGCGGCACACACGCGCGGCGAGGTCAGCATCCGCTTCCTGGAAGCGCTCGAATACGACGTGTGGGTGCCAGGCAACCACGACTTTGACTTCGGCACGCAGCGGCTGCACGAGCTCCTGGGCATCTACCGCGGCAACGTGCTGTGCGGGAATGCGTCGTACACGCTCGGTGATCGTACGCACACGTGCAAACCGTGGCGGCTCTTCCGGAGGGCCTCTGCGACGGTGGCCGTCATCGGCATGACCGCCGGCTACCTGGAGAATTGGGTCTGGGGCGACAATATGCGGGGGTTGTCCGTGGCCAGCGCGGCGGATGCGATCGAGCGGGTCCTGCCGGAGGTGCACGACGCCGATCCGGACGTGATCGTGCTGGCCATACACCAAGGCTGGGTTCATGACGACGACCGGGGAGTCAATGAGGTCGCTGACATCGCAGACCGGTTTCCGGAGATTGACGTCATCGTCGGGGGACACACCCACAGGGACATGCCCGGAATGCGCATCGGTGAACGAACATGGTACGCACAGGCCGGCAAGCACGGACGCTACATGGGCGTCATCCGTGTCGTGCTCGATGACAAGACACGCAAGATCGAGGACGTCTCGTCGCGTCTCGTGGACATGGGTGATGGGCATGCGCCCGACCCGTCCGTTGCTGAAGCGCTGGCGCCGTGGCTCTCATCCACCAAGGATTTCGCCGACAAGCCGGTGGGCGAGCTGGCGACACAGATCAAGAGCCGAGGCACGCCGGGACGCACGTGCCGGACCAGCGAGTTCCTCTGCCAGGCTCTGTCCCATGCAACGGCGGCTCCGGTGGTCGTTCACGGCCGTCTGTCGCGCTACGATCTACCGGCCGGGAAGATCACGGAACGGGATCTGTTTGAGCTCGTGCCGTTCGAGAATGCCGTCGCAACAGCGTTGCTCACGCCTCCGGAGCTGGCCGAGGTACTCGAGGAACAGCACAGCCAGCGCGATTCCTACGTCTACTGCGGCGTGTACGGCCTGGAGATAGTGCTGACGCAGGAAGGGCGTCTCGAACGCATGGCCTTGGCAGACGGGCGCACACCGGAGGTCGATGAGCGTATCCCCGTGGCGTTCAACAGCTACACCGTCGCGGGCGGCGGCGGACGGTTCCCCCGCTTGCATGAGATCCTGCGGCGGCCCGACTGCAAACTAACCGATCTCGGCTTCGACACCCGTGAAGCCATCCGCCGACTTCTGCGCGATCAGTCCCCTTTCCGCCTGGAAATGCGCCGTTGGATCGACGACTGAACGCGCAGGGCGGGGAGAGTTCCCCTCACTTCTCCGGCCTGCCGGCTTTCCGCTTCTTCACCTTCTTCTCGCCAGCGGGCTTCCGGTCCCATGGGTTCGCGGCGCGCGGCGTGTACTTGGGGCGGCCGTCGGCCTCCGGCAGCTTGTCGAGAACGGCCTGGAACTTCGCCAGGGCGGCTTTGTGGTCCGGACGGTCGCTGGTCAGCAGATTGGTTTCTTCGTAGGGATCAGCACGGAGGTCGTGGAGCCGAATGACCTGACGCTGGTTGCTGATCCATACCTTGAAGTGCTTGTCGCGGATCACGCGGGTTGCGAAGTCCGCAACGCCGCGCACGCCCTGGTCGTCGACGCGGGCTCCGCCGTGACCGAGGGCCATAATCCACTCGCGCGGACTGTCTTGTGCCGTGCCCAGGATCACTGGAGCAATGGAAACACCATCGATATCGAGGTCCTCGGGGACGTTGGCCCCCGCCAGCTCACAGAATGTGGGCAGCAGATCGGTGAAGTCGGTCAGCGCATCGGTCGTCACGCCTTCGGGAACGCGGCCGGGACAGTTGACCACGAACGGTTCGCAGCAACCGACCTCGCTCTCCTTTCCTTTGCCGCCCTTGATCTTGCGGCCGCCGATCGACCCCACGATGCCTCCGCCGCTGCCGTTGTCGGTTGTGAAAATGACAATGGTGCGCTTGCGGATATCCAGTTCGTCAAGGGCCGCTACGAGTCGGCCGACGAGCTTGTCGGTGTACCGGACCATGGCTTTGTGCTTGTCGATCCCAGACTTCGCATCCGGCTCGTCCGGCGTGTGGACCAACGGGCCGTGGGTGAGGGCCATGGGGAAGTAGAGCATCATGGGCTCGTGCTTGTGCTTGCGCAGGAAATCGATCAGGAAATCGCAGTACACGTCGGGTCCGAACTTGCCGGGGTACGCCTTCGAGCCGTCGCGCGTGTGGATGTATGGATCCCAGTAGCGGTTGCCGCTTGCTTTCACACCGGATTCGTAGCCAGTCCACATGCACCAGTCGTCGAATCCGTGCTTTGCCATGGCGTCAGGTGTGATGCGGAAGTCGTTGATCTGCCATTTGCCGGCAGCCGCGGTAGCGTAACCTGCTTGCTTGAGGAGTCGGGGGAAGGCTGTTTCATGACGCCAGTCGAAGTAACCGACGCCCCAGCGCGGCACATCCCAGTGATTTACCCAGCCGGTGCGCCACGGGTACCGTCCGGTGAGAAGTGTCGCGCGCGTCGGCGTACACTGAGGCATGGAGTAGGCGTTCGTAAACGTTATGCCCGTCCTGGCCAGGGCGTCGATGTGCGGCGTCCGGATGTCCTCGGCGCCGTAGCAGCTCACCCACTCCTTGCCGAGATCGTCGACCATGATGAAGATGATGTTGGGCTTGTCCGCCGGGGGGCTCTCAACCGCGCCCAATCGCCCGGGGGCGAACACGGCCCCCACCGCCAGTCCGGATGTTGCCAGGAAGTCGCGTCGATTCTGTCTGATCATGGCTCATGCCTCCAGGAACTGTGGTGAGGGTCTCGCTCGTAAGATAGCAGCACACGGGCCAACGCACTGCCAGAAGTGGACGGCCGTCCCACTACGGGCACGCATCAGAGGCCCTGACGGCTGTGGACAGCCGTCCCACGACGGCACGCATCAGAGGCCCTGACGGCTGTGGACAGCCGTCCCACTATGCGGCCGACGCATCATGTTTCCGGCAGCAGCGTCAGCACGACGTAGCGTACGTCGATGGCCTGCTTGCCGGGGATGTCGGTGGCACGCAACGTCAATGTGCCCGTGGCCCGTGGAAGCCGCCACTCGCCGAGGTCCATTGGCCTGAAGTCCTTCACGAGCGACTCGCTGCGTCCGCTTCGGTCTTGCTCTGTGCCGACGAGAGGCGGGTCGTGGGCTTCAGTGACCTTGGTGCTGATCCGTTCGTCACCGAGACTCAGCTCGACGGTGGCACCCAGGTTTGGTTCAGCACACGTATACCAGACAGTTGCTTTGTACCGGCCGGCCGTACACACATCGACGTTCCACGTGATGGTGTCGTCGGGACCTGCCAGGTTGGTGAAGAAGGAGCAGTTGGGGTGGCGTGAGCTGCGCTTGACATTCCCGTGCCCCACGCCGTCCCGGGCGGGAAGGTGCGTCACCCGCGCACCCGCGAAGGCAACGGGGAACGGGCGTCTGTCCCTGGTCAGTTCCCTGGCCACGGTGTCGCGCCACTGCCTCCCGGCTTCTGACATCCGCCGTGTCACGTCGGGGTGTTGCTTGCTGACGTCGCTCCTCTGTCCGGGGTCGGCCATCATATCGTAGAGCTTGCCATTGTTGTCCAGGCGGAAGCGTTGATTGCGCACACTGAGCCTTCCGCCCCAGAAATTGAATATCATCCGGTCCGGGATGGCATCGTTGCCACCCACGAGTCGCGACTTGACGCTGACCCCGTCGAGCGGCTTGTCGCTGGTCACCGGGATGCCGGCCATGTCTGCCAGCGTAGGCAGAAGATCAATAGCGGCGGCGATTTCTGCAACCTTGGTTCCGGGTTTGATCTGTGCCGGCCACCGCACCAGGCACGGTACGCGGACCCCGCCTTCGTCGGTCGAACCCTTCCGTCCTTTCATGTCGCCGTTCCAGCGGACGCCGTTCGGCCCGTTGTCGCTGAAGTAGACCACGATCGTGTTGTCGGCCAGCTTCAGTTCGTCCAGTTTGGAGAGGACCCGACCAACGTTCCAGTCGATGTTCTCGCACATGGCCAATGCGGCCCGCAAGTGCGACAGGTTCTCCCGTTTCGGGTCCCTGTTCCGCATGCCCGGCATGATCCCGTCGAACTTCTCGTAGAACCGATCGGGGACCTGCATGGGGGAATGGGGCGTGTTGTACGGCAGGTAGCAGAAGAAGGACGTGTCGCGATTCTGCTCGATGAACGCCAGAGCGTGGTCGGTCAGGTCGTCGATGATAAAGCCCTTGCCACGTACCAGCTCACCGTTGTGTTCCAGTTGAGGGCTGAAGTAGTGTCCCCAGTGCCCGGAACAGAACCCGTAGAACTCATCGAATCCGCGCGCGTTCGGATGGTATGGATGCTGGAGGCCGTTGTGCCACTTGCCGAACGCACCGGTCGCGTAGCCGGCAGCTTTGAAGGTCTGCGCGATGGTCTTCTCGTCGAGATCCAGGCGCTCACCACCGGCGGACGTGCTGTACACGCCGCCACGCGTGTGGTACCGGCCGGTGAGAAACTCGGCCCGCGTCGGTGAACACACGGGGCAGACATAGAAACGGTCGAAGATCGCTCCGTCGCGGGCCAGCGAGTCAATCCCGGGAGTCGACAGGTTCGTGTTCCCGTGCACGCTCAGGTCACCCCAGCCCTGGTCATCGGCCAGGATCACGACGACGTTGGGTCGTGGATCGGCCGCCCCAACGATCGTTTGCAGCAAGAGACACGCGACAAACGCGTTGCGGAGTTCGCGGGTATGCGGAGTTCGCATGGTGTGTTCCTTTCTCGACCGTTGCGGGGCCTGAATCTCAGCCCTGACTGCACGAGGTCATCGCGTCTTGAATTGCCCGGACCGATAGTCCCAGCTCTTTCCCTGATCATGGTTCACAAAGAGCCGGTAGTAGTAGGTCGTGCCAGACTGGAGCCCGGTGATCGGGAAGCGTGCCGTGCCGACCGTGACAGCTTGCTCCGGCGTCGCGTGCTGCCAGGTCCGCTCGGGACTGTACATCTGCTTCTGGACGATGGAACCGTGTTGGACCTCTCGGGTAGTGAAGGTCAGAGCGTCGACCGTGCCCTCTTTGGCCGGCTGGCCCATATATCGAATCGGCGAAGGGGCGTTGGGGCCCGAGTAAACGTCCAGCACCGCAAACGGATCGAGGACAACTGGCGAGGCAGCGTCCCCGGCCAGAGCACTGCTCACCAGGGCCACGATGGCCATCGTGTTGGAGATTCGGCCTGCGCTCATGTCTGGTTGTCCTTACTCTGCAGGTGGCAGTGGCGGGGGTTGGTCCGACGCCAGGTGCAGTCCGCTGACGACGGGCGATCCGCCTCCCCGGCGAATCAACTCGATCGTCAAGGCCCCGCCCGCAGTGACGGTGAACTCCTTCTCGAGCGCCCGGTCAGTGCCGCCGGCCTGGTCGCGCACGGACACGTTGGACAGGACGGTCCTGGCCTGTGCCTTCACGTCGAACGAGCCGGCTGAAGGTGTGCTTTCGAGCTCGCAGAAGTGGAGGACGACTCGGTACCGGCGCGGAGGGGACCCCTCGGGTGCCAACCGGATCCGCAGGGAGACAGCGCCGGCAACAGCGTAGGTGTAGAGCCACGGCTTGTCTGTACCGGAGACCTCTGTCCAGTCCGGGTTGCGGGCAATTGTATGGAGTTCCTGGTCGGGCGGGATTACCTCGACAGGAACGGTGTCTTTCGGGACGGGGGCCATTCCACCGGCGCCGCGAGGGCCGCTGGTCGACGGCCTGGGGAAGGCGTACCAGATGTTGCCATCGGCATCCGGTCTGTCACCGGGGGCGCCAAGATTCAGACGGAGTTGAGTGACCGGCGCCGTCTTCGGACGCCGGACCGGGGGGAAGATCCCCCAGTGATTGTGGCGCGTGTCCGGCATGAACGCAACCGAGGTCTTGTAGTTGTAGGCGCACGGACAAGAGCTCGATCCCTCCGGCACGAGCACAAGTCCGGCGGCAGGGACCATGTTCACCCAGCAACTTGCGCGGACATTCGGGCAGTGGTACATGCCACTCGCTTGTCCCAGATCGGTGAAGCCGAGAGATCCCGATCGCTTCATCATCAGGCTCGGACAGCCTACGGCGGTGCCGCAACCGCCGCCGACGTGTGGCGAATCCGGAACAACCTGCCCGGTGAGGGGATCGGAACGCGTCATCCTGGCGCCGGTTCTGAGGTCGTAGGCGTCCCCTGCGTAGACGACCCCGTCGATCACCACGGGGATTCGTCCCTTTGCGTTGGCGGACCACAGCAGCTTGCCGTCGGCGGCGGAGAACGCGGACAGGGCGGGCCCGTCCGCACTGAGCAGGTCGCCGTGTGCCACCGGCAGTGTGGTGAGGACGACGCCTTCGGCGGCGCACAGGAAGGTCTGTGCCGCACCGACCTCGCCGCTCCGCCAGATCTCGGCTCCCGTTGCGAGGTCGAGCGCCTTCAGCACGCGTTCCCCCGGCAACGTCGGGCGTTGGTACAGGCTACGTCCCTTGCTGTGGCGGGTCTTGCCGTCCGGGGTGGTCTCCTTGCGTCTCGCGAAGATCTCGAAGCGCGCCAGGCCGTCGACCAGGAAGACCCGCCCGCTCTCGATGGCGATCGCGTTGGAGTCGATCAGCGCCGAGGACTCGTAAGCCCATTTGGTCTCGCCAGTCTCCTTGTCCAGCGCGAACAGCAACCCGTTGGCCGGATAGGCCTGCGACCACCATGTCTTGCGCACGTTGGGCCAACCCAGCGTTCCGAGGACGACATCGTCCGTCACGGCCAGGTACTCCCACGTCAGCGGATTGGGGCCGCGCATGTCTTTCCGGTTGGACGACTGCCCCGACGGCGGTCCCTGCGCCGCCAACCGTTTTGCAACGTCCGCAGGCGGCCGGTAAGTGGCAGTCAACTCGCCGTTCCCGGCGCTCAGCCTGAGACACTCCGTGCCTCTCAACGCGTAGACCGATGCGGCATCGGCGGCGACGCTCCCGCCCCGGTAAGGCATGGGCCAGCGCCCGATGCCGGGGAGACTGCGCTGCCAGAGCACACGGCCGTTGTAGGCGTCGACGGCATGAAGCTGTTGATTGCCCGCGACGAACATCCGGCCATTGGCAACCAGGGGAGCCGGGCCGCGGTAGTGCCGGCTCACCGCATCGGCGGGGCCGAGGCTGCCGAACCAGAGCATCTTAAGCGGAAGCCGTACGAGGCGGTCCGTTGACGCGCCGGACTTGCCGACGTTGCCGTACTGGTGTGTCCAGTCGCCGGAACCGGCAAGCGGGCCGCGCGTGATGCGGAATCCGCAATCGATGGGCTGGATGGCCTCCTCGGGTAACCCGCCGTCGGCCAGCCATTGCGTCACGCTCTGCCGAAGCGTCTCAGCGCATGCGACAATCGCAACTCCCCCGAACGGGCGCAAGACACGATACAGTTCGGACGCCGGAAGGGCTCCCAAGTCGCTCACCGTTTCGACTTGGAGGAGAACTACGTTGGCCAGGTAGTCGGTATAGGGGAGCCGGTCGCCGGCGAATGTGTGGATAGCCGCGCGTGCACCGTAGAGACCAGCATCCGCAAGCTGCGCACGAGCTCCGCGTACGTCCCGGCCTGCTGCCGCCCAATACCAGGTGGCCTGTGAGCGACCTGCCAGCTCCGCGAGGAGCCGGGCATCCGCGTTGCCGAGCAGCAAGGCGTAGCCGTCGCTCGCGCCGGCCGCGGCCAGGAGCGCCCCGGCACGTGCTTTCGTCGCGTCGTCCGCGGAGATCGCACGGATACCGGGGTGCACTGTCCGGGGCGCCGGGGCGGCGCCGGGCCGGAGGCAATGGACTTCTCCCTCTGTCGTGCTGACCAGCAAGGCGTCTCCCGCCGGGAGAAGCCCGTACACATCGCCTTTGACCTGCGTCTGCCATGTCTCACGCCCCGTCGTGGCGTCATAACACGTCAGCTTGCCGCGGCCCCCCGCGATCAGCGTGTCGCCTGTCTGCACGAGGCTGTAGACGCGATCCACAGGGGTCTCCCAACGGATGTGGTCGCTGCCGGGCACCATGTGTCCCTGCGAACTGCCCATCTTCGGCTTGTAGTGGTCCGGGGCAGCTTTCAAGACGTCGGCCAGAGCCACGCTCAACAGTTTCTTCGGACCGATCAGATTCAGAATTCCGTCATCTGTGACAATGCCCTTCAGGGCGCCGTTGAGGTGAAAGACCTCCTCACGCGTGCCGGTTCGCACCGCGAGCAGACTCGCTTCGTCGGAGATGTCCGCTTCGGACCCGCCGGGCAGTGTCGGGTTGGGCTTCTGCAGGTACTCGCACGGGATAAACACCAGGCCGTCGTGCAGCATGATCCGGGAGCCGCCGGGGAACAGTCCCTCCGACTCGTGGTACAGGAAGTCCCCGGTCCGGGCATCGAAGAAGGCCGGCATAGCGCGGCCGCATGGCACGACCAACACATTGTCCGCCAAGGCCAGGTAGCCTTGCGGCGAGACCCCGCCCATGGCTTCGTAGTGCGGCTGGGTCATGTAGTGGGTGCCAGCCGTGTCGTTCCGCCAGATCTCCGTGCCGTCAGAGACATTGAGGCACGTGACGACAATGCCTTCGGGAGACCACATACCGAACGTCGTGTATGCCCGATCGCCATCGACCAATACGCCTGACCGACCGGGCCAGCGGGAGATGATCTGCTCGTTGCCGACCAGACGCTCGTCGAGGGTCGGAGGTCGGTATCGCCAGATCAGGTCGCCCGTCTTCCCGTCCAGACAGTAGGCGCAGCCGTCATCGGAGGAGAAGAAGATGCGGTCTGCACTCACCTCCGGCGCGAGCCGGACAGGGCCATCCGTGAAAAACCGCCACGTCGTCCTGCCGGTCGCCATGTCGAGTGCGAAAACCGCATGTTCGCTGGACGACGACACGTAGACCAGCCCGTTGGCAGCGGAGACCGCATAGGCGTAGTCAAAGTCGATCCGCTGGACTTCCCAGGCTGGTTCCTGCCATGCCGGCCTCGGTTGGTGCCGCGGCGTGTGCGTCCAGACAAGATGATAGGGAGGCCGCAGCGGCTCGGGGCGGAAACCTGTTCGGTGGTGGTTGCAGCAGGGCACACCCGTCGATGCGGACTGCGCAGCCGGCAGCGCGGCGCACACGAGAAGCACTGCGGGCAGCAGGCGGTAGAAAGGCGACATCGTTCTTCCTCGATGTTGGCGGCGCCCTGCGATCGAACGAGCCGTCGCGGCGTAGCCGCATGAGAACTACGCCGGGAATGCTCGTGCTGAGGGCAGAAGCCTGGAGAGGTCAATTACTCCGTCTCTTGACGGGAACCCATTTCGTGTAAAGTACCACCGTTGCCGGGCGACGCCGCCCCGAACCAGAGCATGCGGACCCGTCGTGTCAGCGCTGTGGCCAATGATACGGAATACGGGACCAGCCGGGACAGTATATTACACACTTCAACTCGAGAGACGGCTCCGGGGCCACATGACACTGCGTTCGGTCATATTCGGTTTTCTTGGCGCGGCCATCATCTGTGCGGTCACGTACTTCAATGATGCAATCCTGCGCCAGAGTCTGATTGTCGGCAACCACCTGCCGATCATCGTTTACGGACCGTTGCTGCTGTTCCTCTTCTTTGTGAACCCACTGCTTGGCCTCGTCTCCGGTAGGATGCCACGGGCGCCACGATGGCTCAAGCCGTTGACGGGCAAGGAGCTTGCAGTGATTCTGGCTCTCTCGCTGGCGGCGTGTTGCGTGCCGTATTCGAGCTTCCTGCGCCTGCTGTCGAACCTGGTTATGCTGCCGCATCATTATGTTCAGACGGAGGCCGGCTGGCAGTGGACGAACGAAGACGGTACAAGGGGGGACGTGTTGCAGTATGTCCCGGAGGCGATGCAGCCCGACCTGGGGGCAACCGACGTGGATGCACTGGGCAGTTTTGTCCAAGGGATGGGCGTGGGCACGAAGCGCACGGGTTTCGCGGAGGTGCCGTGGGCGGCGTGGGTGCGTCCGCTGGCGTTCTGGTTGCCGCTCTTCGTCGTGCTGTCGATCGCACTGGCCGGGCTGGCGGTAGCCGTTCACCGACAGTGGTCCGAACACGAGCATCTGCCTTATCCCGTGGTGGCGTTCACGCAGTCGCTATTACCCACGGAAGGGGGGGGAATCAGTCCGGTTTTCAGAAACCGACTGTTCTGGATCGGGACGGGCGCCATCGTCTTCTTCCACGTCAACAACTACATGTGTCTGTGGTACCCCGACACGATGATCCCGATCAGGCGCATCCACAGCTTCACCTCGCTATGGCCGTTGTTTCCCACGTTCCTGAAAGGAGGCGGTTGGGACCTGCTGAACGTTAAGTTCTACTTTTCATTCATCGCGATAGCGTTCCTTCTTGCTGCGGACGTGTCGCTTGCGATCGGGCTCGGGCCGTTCATCTTCCGGTACGCGGGCGGCATCCTGATGGGCTACGGGATTCCCATGGGCGCCGGAACACGCTTCGCGCCACGGATCGATCGCGGCATCGTGTTCGGCGGCTACGTGGGGCTTTTCCTGTCGCTGCTCTATACGGGGCGGCATTACTACACGAACCTGGCCCGCCGAGCGGCATTCTTGCCCAGCCGTGAGAAGATCCCGACCGAGGCCGTGTGGGGGGCGCGCGTGTTTGTCGTGGGCATGGCGGTGTTCATCGTTGATCTGTGGTTGGTGGGACTGGACTGGCAGCTGGCCGCGCTCTACTCGGGGCTGACCATCATCATCTTCCTCGTCATGGGGCGCATCATCGCGGAGACCGGACTGTTCTTCATTGCACCCTACCTGTATCCCTGCGTGCTCATCTACAGCTTCTTCGGCGAACGCGGCATCGGCCCGCAGGCCCTGATGATCATGTTCCTGTTGACCTGCGGGTTGCTGATCGACCCACGGGAAGCACTGATGCCCTATCTGGTGAACGGTGTCAAGCTGGTGGACGACTGCCGCGTGAAAGTCGGGCGCACATCCGTTCTCGCGGTTGCCGCGATTGTGCTGGGGTTGTGCGTGGCCACGCCGCTCACATTGCGTTACCAGTATGACCGCGGAGTCAACTGGAACGACGGCTGGGCATCGCAGATGGTCCCCAAATTCTCGGCGACGGAAGTGGGGCGTATCCGCCTGAGGCTGAAAGCGCAGGGAAGCCTGGCGGCGGCGGAGACACTGTCCGGATGGGAGCGGCTGAGCGATCCGTCGCCGCACCCGCGCGGGACCGTTTCGTTCTTTGTCGGGCTGGTGGGTGTGCTGATTTTTGTTGCGGGCCGTCTGCGCTTTGCCAAATGGCCTTTGCACCCCGTTCTGTTTCTGGTGTGGGGTGACTGGGCCGGCTACCAGACGGCATGGCCGTTTCTGCTCGGCGGCGGCTTGAAGCTGGTGACCACCCGGTACGGTGGGGCTCAGGCGTACCAGCGGATGAAGCCGCTGATGTTCGGCCTGATCGCAGGCGACATGCTAAGCGGGATCGGGATCACGCTCTTCGGCTTCGCGTACCACTACTTCACCGGCGAGCTTCCCAAGCCCTACGTGGTGCTCCTCCACTGATTCGGGCCAGCCAAGACGCCTGAACAGCTCACGGACCTCGGGTGTATACGGCGCCCGAATCGCGACGGCCTCATCGGTGTAGGGATGGCGGAAGCTCAGTTCCACGGCCATGAGCAGCAGACGGTTCACGCCGAAGTGATCCCGGAACAGCTGGTTGTGCGGCCGCTTGCCGTATTCCGTGTCGCCTATGAGGGGGTGTGAGATGTGCCTGAAATGGCGTCGGATCTGGTGCCGGCGCCCCGTCTCGGGACGGACTTCGACAAGCGAGTAGCGTGAAGTCTGGAACGGAGCCACCGGGATGGGGAGTTCGACAGTGGCGAGGAGGCGGTAGGAACTCACCGCGGGCTTCCCTTCCGCTCCCTTCTCGAGCCGGATCGGGTGATCGATCACTGCCTCTTCGGGCGTGTACCCCCGCACTACGGCGTGGTAGACTTTGCTGACGGCGTGCTCGGCGAAGAGCGTTGCCAGGCGCCGGGCAGCGTCGCTCGACAGTGCGAATACGAGCACGCCCGACGTTGGTCGGTCGAGCCGGTGGACCGGGTACACATGCTGGCCAAGCTGGTCCCGTACACGTCGCATCGCCACATCGCGGTCGGGGGCGAGGCGCGTGCGGTGTACCAGCAGACCACCGGGTTTGTCCACGGCGACATAGTGCTCGTCGCGGAAAAGAACGGGGAGCTCTGTCATGGCGTCCTGCATCCCATGTACGGTGCCTCAGGAGGCCGGGCTGCGGAAGCGCGCCGCGAACATGGCGTCGCAGTCGCCGTCCCACGGCCAGAACTGGACCATGCCATCACACGGCTCGCCGGTCATGGGGTGCGGAAACGCCTCCAAGGCGTATCCGGGGTGTGCTTCGAGGAAACGACGGACGACGCCCTCATTCTCCTCGCGAAACATCGAACAGGTCGAGTAGACCAGCACGCCACCGGGGCGGAGTCCGGTGGCCGCGTTCTCCAGGATGCGGAACTGCAGGTCCGACATGCGTCCGACATCCTCGGGCTGCACGCTCCACTTCGCGTCCGGATTCCGGCGCCAGGTCCCGGAGCAGGTACAGGGCGCGTCGACGAGTACACCGTCGAAGTTTGCCTGCTTATCACGCACGCGGCGGCCATTCCATGAACGACGTTCGATGTTGGGGAACGCCGCACGCCGTGCACGTCTGCGCAAGTCGTCCAGCTTGTATTCACGCACGTCCGACGCCACGACTTTGCCCGTCCCGCGCATCAGATGCGCCAGCAACAGCGACTTGCCGCCGGCACCGGCACACGCGTCCCACCAACGCTGCCGCTCCTGCGGATCGCAGATTGCACCGGCGGACTGCGAGGCGAGGTCCTGAATCTCGATACGGCCCTTCCGGTAGACGTCCTTTGCATACAGGTTGACCTGGGGCCTCATGGTCTTGACAGCGTGCGTCAGGCGAGGGTGTTGCTCGACGTCGAGACCAAGATCCCGCAGTTCCTGCACGACCCCGGCACAGTCCTCAACCTGGATGCGGAGCCACATCGGCGGACGTCTCTGCAGCCACGTGATCAGTTGGCGAACGTCGCACATGTCACCGATCTCGGCGCATGTCCAGTCGGGGACCAAGTCCTCCAGCCGCGGCCGGCCCGGCAAACCGCGCAGACGCAATGCGTCAAACACCTGGATCCCGCGCTGCGCCAGGTCGTCTTCGGGAATCCAACCACCCAACGTCTCCGGATCGACGCCAACATCCTCCGCCAGGACAGCCATCGCCGGCCCGAACTCGGCACCGTCGAACAGGAGCGATGTCAAGAGCAGTCCGCTCCACTCCCGTGGTCGGCACACGTCTCGCCGGCTGAGCTCATGCGTGGAAGCCACCTCCCAGAAGTGCTCAGGGACCAGCATCCTGACCCAACCCCACCAACGAAATACGGCGAAAACAGCTTGACTGATCAAGCGCCTGTCACGCGAACCGAGGAATGACCGTTCCCGCAGGAGTGCGGCCAACGCACGATCCGCCGGCTGCCGGTGACGCAGGCACACGAACAGCTCGTGCGCGACGATCTCGGCGCATGCGTCCAACTGGCTTCTCAGTTTGCGTCCGTCCATTTCGCGGTACTCCATAAGGAGGGAAACGTAGGCCGCCAGGCTGCCGATTCAACCTGCCGGGGAACAGTCCCGGCTCTCGGGGGTGTCACGTCGGCAGACGTTCCGGGGTTCGGTGGGACGACACGACGCGCCAAAGAGCACGCTCGACGGGAGCTCCTCCTACATTTATTGGAGGTCGATTGAGGCGACAGCGGCTGATCGAGGCGAGCAGCGGAGTTAACTTAGGACCTTGGTAACTAACTTCGGTACAATGTGTTATGATTATTGGAATCATGCCATGGCACACCTAGTGCTCTGATTGTCGCGTTCGACACAAGTCGGGCGCAGGTCAGGAGAACCGGATGAAGACGGCAGACAACAACAGAGACTACCAAGACTCCTGGGACGACGGTACTCGGGACTGGACGGTGTACCTCCAGCACGTGGCCGAGAGGAACCCGGGGAACGAACCGCCTGATTCGGAGAGCTCTCAGGAAGGCCGATCATGGACGGTGGCCGAGCTGACCATCATCCTGGTCATCCTGGCGCTTCTGGCCGCAGTACTCACACCGGTCTTCGAGCGCTACGTACGGAACGCGGAGATTATCCGCTATCAGGAGATTCTCTCGATCAGTCCGCACGGGCGGCTTCCGGAAACCGGCGATCTCGTGGGTGCGGTGACGGCGCGGAGTACGGTCGACGTCATGGATGCAGGTACAAGGTATTGACTCAGGGCATTGCCCTTGACAACATTGTGTGTCGTGTGTGAGGTGAGCGCTCCTTCTACCGGAGTCAACCAGGCACGGGAAACGAAAGGCAAGGTAACAGACAAGTGAGTGCAAGAAAGCAACACTGGTCCCAGGACGGCGCAGAAAGCCGAGCCGCTGCCCCCCGAAGCAGCGAGTCGGTGAATCCCATCTGCCCGTCCACCGGAGAAGGAGGCGCCATCGCAACGGCGAGAGTTGTGACTCGCCGTTAACAGTTTCCTTGCTCCCCGTGCCGTGGCGGCCCCGTGCCTGGGGCCGCCACTCTCTTTTGGGGTGTGGCGGCCC
>JGI10211J34971_10001811_pt1 | contig 17553 bp, 22 predicted proteins | sample Etolagsediment_FD_34971 | JGI IMG/M metagenome (IMG submission 34971) | reverse complement strand
CTGATAAACATCTAAACCAAAAGGTTTTAAAAAAGCTTTAGACCATTTTTCAAATTTAAGATCATCCTTACGGCCAACTGTATCAGAATGTCTTGCCCAAAATATTGTATCAATATTATCTTTGTCTAATAATGGCTTTAAATGTTCCTTTAATAATCTAATCTCTTCATATAAAAATTTATAATTGGCTTTGCCATAATCACTTAATCTATAGTATCTAGTAAATATCCTTAATACATTAGATGGTAAATTATCATACTGCATTGCAAACCATCCTATATACGGAATATTATTTTTATCTAACCATAAACACGCGTATTTAAATTTCATAGACTTTAATTTATTATATGTATAAGGATTGTCAATTAAATTATTAATTTGTCTATCATCTAAACTAACTGATTGAATAAACAATTCAACGTATTCATCATATGTGTCAGTAATATAAAAATCAGTTTCAGGAATGTTTGTTTTTACCCTTAAGCGCACACCTGATCTCTTTTTATTTTTCTTAAATTTTCATCTACTTCTATATGCTCTACTTGTTTAGGTACTATATCAAATGAAAAACTTTTCAGCAAACTGTTTTCATCTACACTACCCATATAATATAGATAACATTTTTCGTTTACTTTTTTACACAAAGCCCTTGTTGATCCTAGTTCTATTGCAACCTTTTCTACCTGTTCAGGATATACTCGGTTTCCACACTCACCTAACTTAAACATATTTAATTTACGACCAACTAGTTTAAAACCTTTATTAGTTTTTTCTACTAGATCTCCACTTTTCCACCAATCATCTTGATGTTTCCATTTTATATGTAATTCATTATCAATAATCTTGATGTCAACATTAGGGTTAATACCTTCCCATGTATAATGATTATCAGATTCAGTATGAGCTATGATTGGTGGGGTTTCTGTACTACCATAAACACTATAAGCAGTCTTAGCGCCTTTCATTCTTAAATCAGTTAAAGCTGCAACAGGCGTAAAATCACTACCCATTAAAACTTGTTCACAGCTTGTAAGATCTAAAGAATCCCATTTATGGTATTTACTATAAGTATTGTATACAGATGGTAAAATAAGTGTATGAGTAGGTTTAATTATATTGATACGATTAATATAGTCGTTTATCTTTGTTTCGATGAAAAGATCACACCCTGCATTAACACAAGGATATAAACTCATGGTTGTAAATGCAATCCCACGAGGACTATACAAGCTTAACATTCTGCTATTGGATTTCAAATTGAAAAACTCAGTGTTGTAGTTGCTAATTTTTTCAATCGATTCAACAGTATGATTAACTGGTTTAGGATGACCAGTAGTACCGCTAGTATTTACAGACACAGATCTGTTATTTAGCTGATTAATTACAGCACTTCTGACATAGTCGTTATTGCTTTCAATATACTCAATTCCGTCAATGTAAATCATTTTCTTTCTGCTAATGCTTGTTCAAGTATTTCATCTGAAGTGGCTCCATCAAATAGTTTATCCCTTGTCCAATCATAAACATTTGGTGCGTAATCTGCCAACGCTTCGCTTTTTTGTTTTATATAGTTAAATGTTACCTCGGCTAATTTTAGCTTTTTTGGATCAATATTCAACTTACATAAATCATCATCCCATCTATCTAAATAATGATGTTGTTGCGGCCATTGATAATCTAAGTATAGGTTTCTACCTAAATAATTTTTTGGAGCTCTGTACTCATTCCAATTTTTCTCAATATGATTTTCCTTTAAACCTTTTTCACCCCAGGTTTTCCATAGCGGATTATCTCTACGTTTACTAATTGTGAAATGATAAGCAATAAAGTCACAAATCTGATTCTCTAATTTTTGGATATGACGTGAAAAGGCTTTCTTAGTGTGACTTGATATGACTCTATTATCATATTTGTTTAAAGCTTGACCTAGCATTTGAATACAGCTCTGAGCTACATATATTGAATTAGCTTCCATTGGATCAACAAAGCCTTGACCCATACCGATACCTATTACATTTTTAACCCAAGCATCCTTGTAATAACCCTGATCCCATTGAATTAATTTAGGATCTCTAATCATTTCATGTGTGTCCCAATAACGAATAAATCGTTCTCTAGCTGAATCTTTATCCTCTGAGCGCTCATCAAAGATATAACCAGATCCCATTCTACTATAAAGCGTAATAATAAAATTCCAACCATTAGCTTGAGCATAACTTTGCGTGTAAGGTCTCATTTCTGTATGAGGATCGTTATACTTAATTGGTGCTACCCATGCACTTTGTGTAGGTAATCTATCACTCATGGAGAACCATTCATTCTCCATTTGTTTCATTAGTACTCTGTTAAATCCAGTACAATCTAAAAACAAATCACCACGGAACTGCCTACCATCTTTGAGTTGTAGATAATCAATATAGCCATCTTCTTTTTTAGCTATATGTTCTACATGTCCTTCAATCCATTCCACACCCAAAGGTAGCGCTACAAGATCTCTTACAATTAGAGGAAATCTTTCTGCATCAACATGCCAAGCGTAGCTTTTGTAATTACCAATTAGGATATCATCTTCGTAGTCATAAACAGACTTGTTGTTAATAGCCAAGTTATATTGGTCTGAAGTATACTCACCCCATTCTTCCCATTTATACTTCCCCTGCTTTACTAGTTCTAACCAGTAATCAATACTCTTATTGTCTATACCGTAGCGACCATCATTATCATAAAAGTAGTCATTCAATTCCATAGGATTGTAAAAACTCTTTTTAAATGCATTGTCTCTAAATGTCAGATTAAATGTATAAAACTGACGTTGGTGTTTAGGAGTATTCCAATGATCTACAGCTCGCTCTTTTGGATCTTCTGTATTCCAAGCCGTAAACATATTACCAAATTTGTGCAGACCATGAACACCTTTCATCCATTGACGTTCATCAACATCTAGCCATTTAAGCAAATCGCCGAGTTGAGGAATAGTGGATTCACCTACTCCTAATATAGGTACATAAGGTGATTCTATTAAAGTCACTTTAATATTAGAATGAAATTTAGCAAGGTATGCAGCGGTGAACCAACCTATGACCCCACCACCCAGTATTGTAATAGTTTTTACTTGATTTTTCAACTTAAAACCCCTAAAATAAATCCATGCAGTACTTTAAATAGAACTGCGTCCTGATACAGTAACAACCATAATAATACTATTCCAAAAGCTAGTCTCATTTAAAATCCACCTGTGCCATAATCTCTGTCATACATGCAACCATATTTAATTCATGATCGGCCACAAAGGCATCCTTGTACTGATAGTCAGCTAGGATCAATACAAGTTGTGGAATACTTTGTGGCTGAACAAGCTCGTTCATATTGTCGTACAAACCTCTTAGAATAGCAGTAGTATCTATATCCATGTGGTTCACGACCCATGATCTCATCTTCTTAAAATCTTTAGCCTTTAGATGGGTGGCGAGTTCAGTAAAGCTGCCACCGCCAGTCCCACTATCACTAGGACTAATGCCGCTACCAGTAAGTCCAATACGCTGTCCTTCATTGAGAACTCTCCTCCAGTCTGGGGCGTATTTCATTACAAGGTTAGCTACTGCCTTTGATTCATACGCCACATTTTCTTGATCTAATATGTATATAAAACGCTTATAGAATTGCGCTGCAAGATCTGCTAAATCTTTCTTTGATGTATTAAATTCATAGACACCACACCGAGAGTGGAGTGGTTCAATAATACGATTCTTAAAGTTACATGTCAGGATAAACCGACAGTTATTACTGAACTCTTCTATGAATCCCCGCAGGGCAGGTTGTGTAGACTGGGGGTTAAGGTAGTCGGCCTCATCAAGAATAACTACCTTGTAACCACCCTGCAGGGAAACACTAGAGGCAAACTGTTTGATCTTGCCTCGTAGTGTATCGATGTTTCCTTCCTCTGATCCGTTAATAATAATATAGTCAAGACCAAGCTCGTTACAAATAGCTTTGGCCACTGTTGTCTTTCCAAGACCGGCAGTACCAGAGAATAACATGTTAGGTAGTTCTCCGCCATTGACGATGGCTTGGAAAGTGTCTTTCAAGTTGGATGGTAGAATAGTGTCCGCCACTTTTTGTGGACGATACTTTTCTACCCAGAGAAAATCATTGCCCATTATTCAGATGCTTGTTCCTGTTGGTATGTTTCTGCCATTTGAATCATTTGTACAGCCTGGTCACGTAGTTGACCAAGTGTAGACAGTTCTTCACCTTTAACAGCACCACGTTGTACCATAGTATCAATGACTGCTACTGTACTTCGGCAAATACGATTGCCTAGATCATAGACTGGTGCGTGTGAAGCGTGTGCTTCTTTTACGATATTTTCTTGCTTAGACATATTATTCTCCATATGTTGATGATTTTTCAAGTGCTACCCAATACACAATGTTGGAGTCTTCACTTGTAAATTGTGAAATAAGTTTCTTAGAAATTTTTACGTTGTAGGTTCCTTGAACCATTTTTAGATTTGCAATGTTAATAATGAATTTAAATGCTTCGTTATTATATCCTCCATCAACAGTAATTGAATATCTATTTGCAGTGCTGTTATCAGGATCTACAACCGATAACTTAATTGATCCATTGTCTGCCTCAACAACCATTTGACTATGTCCAAAGATAGCTGCAGCCTTTTTGATACCAGCAACTGTAGTTTCATCTAGAGTAAACCATACATCCTCTTCAGGCATTGTGATTGGTTTAGTTGGTGTAGTTAGAATCTCTGGATCTGCATAGTAGTATGTTACAATAGCACGGCCAGCATTACCGTTAATGTACATACTATCAGAACCAAATTTAACTGACGGATTATCTACTAATCCTAACACATTTAGGAACTCTTGTAAATCATAAATTCCAGCAAGTGTGTCAAATTCTTCTGGTACTTTTGCTTCGGCAAGGATGTTCTTTGCCTCAGAGATAGTCATAATCTTATTACCAGGTTTGATGACAATATTACTATTAATTGCAGCAAAGTTCTTCAGCACGTTTACAGTATTTGCACTAATTTCCATTATAAAAAATCCTTATAGTTTTTAATTCCAAGATCGGCATTAGTTCCATTTAAATCAACCCAATGCAAAAAGGTTTGATAACATTTATCATATGTTAATTCTTCTCTCCAATGAAGTTGAAGAGGTCCAATATAAAATACGGCATCGCCAGGAGTCATTTTATATTCAACAGTACCATTTAAGCCACGATGAAAAAATGACCAGCTATTTGATTCTGGTATATTTCGTAAATTTAATGTAACAGAGTATTCACAATGTGGATCATCGCGATGGGGCTCAAGAAACGCGCCCTTTGTGTATATACGACTATAATCATTAGTGGGTATTAATGTCTTATTAAAAATATTTGATACTCTTTCTGTAAGCTCAAAATGCCAGTGCTGAAATTTTTTATAGTACGCTAGGGTTGTTTCATTTGTAATTTGTATGTCTCTAGTGTAATCAATGCCTTTGGTTTTTTCTAATGTATCTGCCATTTGATTACATGTATCTAAGTTTATAAAGTTTTTTATAAGCATTTTATTTTATCTTACTAAAGTTTTTATCCTTGACAAACTCAAGTTTGTTTGCAAATTTACCATCTAACATCTCACCCTTATGAGATATGATGAAGATATTTGTGTCATCACCAAGTGTGTAGATGATTTTCATCAAATTGTCAATACCTTCATGGTCTAACGAGCTGTCGAAGGTCTCATCTAAGATCAGAAGGTTAGTAGCAACACTATTCTTCATCTTTGCGATCTGACGCCATGTGAACAGAAGGGCCAAGTCAATACGTTGCTTCTCACCTTCAGAGAACGAGTCATATGTGAACGAGTCACGGAACCGAGATCTGATTGTTTCTTGAAAAGCCTCATCCAGATTGAATGACACAAAGAAGTCAAGGATCTGGAGGTATTGATTGACAAGCTTATTTATAACAGGTAAGTACTGTTTAATAATTTTTGTTTTGATGCCTGTATCCTTCAACATCTCAAGTATGACACCATTATAACTTAAAGATTCGTTTAAGTACAATCTTTTTTCAAACAATGTATCTTTTTGATTGTTGAGTTCTACTAGATCCTCTTTGGACTTGGCTACATCACCATCATTGCCGCTGATCTTGTCGATGGCATCGGAGAGATTTTGTATCTGTCCTTGCAGCCGTACGATTTCTCTACTGTTAGAAGATATAGCTGAGGTTTTATCTCTGATTTGACCTGAGGCATCATTGAGCCGTTCAAGAGTTGATTCCACAAGAGCTGATTGCTCAGCGACATTGTCCAACGCTTCTTGTAATTCCGAGGCTTTAGTTTTGGCGGAGGCGAGCTTCTCAGATCGTAAGTCCTCACCAATATCTTGGGAACATGTGGGGCAAGTATCATTTTCCTCGTAGAATTTTGAATCCTTGACAAGTGTTGAGACTTTTTGATTAAACTCGGCTTTGTAGTGTAACAGACTTTGCTTTTTATCGTTGTTCTTTTTAAGCCCTTCTTCAAGCCCTTCGGATAGGGTTTCAATCTCTTCTGACAATTCGTTAATCTCAAGATTGAGCTCATCGATTTGATCTTGCGCTTCCTCAATTTGGTCCTGCTTCTCTTCAATCTGATCATTACTTAGCGCCTCTACTTCATGGATATATTTCTTTTGTAGATCAATCTTATCTTTGGTTAGTTCAAATGAATAGTCATTGTCTTTAATCTCCTCTTTCAAAAGACTATTCTTTTCCTTTAGAAGACTATTCATTTTAGAGAAAACATTAATGTCCAGAAGATCCTCGATAACATCACGCCGATTCTGTGCACTCAGCTGCATGAAGGGAATGAAGGAGGAAGAGCCGAGAACAACGATCTGGTGGAACGACTTATGGTTCAACTTAATGATGTTTTGCTCGAGGATCTTCTGGTACTCTTTGGCATGGGATGACTGATTCATCATCTCCTCGCCTTTCCATATCTCAAACTTATTTGGCTTAATGCCGCGTACTACACGAAAGTCTGAGCCTAATACGTTAAATGTAACCTCAACAAGCGTACCCTTACCATTAATACTGTTTACAAGTTGAGGTTTACTAATATTTCTATGTGCCTTACCAAACAAGGCAAAGCTAAGGGCATCAAGCATAGTAGACTTACCAGCTCCATTATGCCCTACAACTAATGTAGTCTTATGTGATTGGAAGTCAATCTCTGTCCACTTATCACCAGTTGACAGAAAGTTCTTCCACTTTAGTGTCTTAAATTTAATCATGCTATTTCGAGAGCTTGTGCCTCTGTCATCAACTCATGCATTTCTTTTTTAATACGATCTTTATCAAGTTCAGTATCTACTGCATCAACATAGCTGTCTAGTAATACCGTAGTATCCTCGACAGAGACGCCCTCATCCTCCACGTTATCCCCAAGGAACTCGTTAAAGTTCTCTGCAATTTTTAGTTCATGTATTGCTCTATTCTGTATTCTATCAACAAATTTGTCGAATGTAAATAGGTCATTTTTATTTTTTACAACTATTTTTACAAACTTACCATCAACCTGTGACAAATCATAATCATCATAGTTCTCATTTGTATCGTCATAGTATATACGATGGTATAACGTATGCGGATTACGAATTGCAGTTATCTCACGCGTTTCAGTGTCCAGTACGTGGAAGTATTTGTTGTCATGTGCATCATTCCAAAAGAACTCCATTTGTGAGCCAAGATACATGATATTGTCCTGCTCAGATTTTGTATGGAAGTGACCTGATAGAACCTTTTCAAATCGTTTGAATGTATTACGATCTAGACCATGAGGTGCACGTTGACCACGGAACATCTCGTAACCTGCGATCTCAAAGTGTCCACCAATCCAGTCACATTTCGCATTCTTTAGAAACTCAAGTGAACGATCTTCATTCTCTTTATCAATCCATGGAACCAGACCCATCTTTAGTGAACCATATTCCATAACAGTAGGTTCATGAATAATATTAACCTCGTTCATATAATGACCTAGAAGTTCTTTCAATGAGTTTAATTCACCTGTATTTTTATAGTATGTGTCATGATTACCACGGATAATATCCATGGTCATCCCGTTCTCCCGTAACGGTTTAAGATAGTGATGACGATTACGGTGTAGAGCACGGAAATTAATAAACTTCCGGTTATCATAGTAATCGCCAAGATGCAACACATGGCTAATACTATGTTCCACGCAATAAGGAAAAAATACATCAGAATAAAATTTTTCTGCATTATCGATAAAAATGTCAGAACTATTGCGAATTCCAGCATGGGTGTCATTCAGTATGGCTATTAACATCTAGTATATTCCGTTGTGGTGTCCATCCAAGTTTAAGAAGGTATTCAACATTTGCCTTAGTATGCACTCGTTCACCTTTTGGGTTTTCACTACGGTATTCACCATTAAATCCCATAAGCTTTGCAACAGAGGCAACATGAACAGCATGACCTGTACCAATATCTAAAACCTTTTCCTCTATTGTATCATAGTTTTTGTAGATTGTAAATATGCCTTCACACAAATCTTCGCGGTGAATGTAGTCTCTATAATGATTCTCGTTGATATATGTTACATTGCCTTTTTGTAAGTTACGATACAACATATCCTCACGACCTGGCCAGACTGTATGGAATCTCATTCCCTTTGCGTTATAATCTGTGGCAGCTACCTCACACATTTTCTTTGTAGCAGCATATGGATTTCCCCACCATTCGTATGCATTTGATGAGGAGGCGTATAGCATCTTATTACAAAACTTATTTGCAAACTTAAGAGCTTCAATAGTGCCATTAACGTTATTATCGTAGTATTCTTCAGGATGTGAAAATGATCGACGTACACCTGCAATGGCTGCAAGATGAATAAGTCCGTCCCACTTCATGGTCTTATAGTTTTCCCATGCACCAGGATATCGAATATCACCAGCAAACTCAGTTACATTATAACCCTTCTCTGTAAATACTTCTTTCAGACGTGAGCCTACACAACCTTGTGTGCCTGTCATCAAAATATTGTTCATAAAAAATCTCCAAGATCTGAATCAGTGGTAGCTGTACGCTTCGACAGTTTCTTTTTCTTTTTTTCCTTTGCAGCAAACTCTTTAAACTCGGTGTCTTTTTCACGTACTTTATCGATACGATCTTTCAATTGACTTACAAAGGCATTCATTACCTGGCCTGACGTAGCATCACCATTTTCAATGATAAACTCTTCAACACCAGACTGAGTCATATATTTGATTTTCACGTCCTGCTGTTTCTTTTCTTTTGCAATACGACGTAAGAAAGCATACCATGAGATCTGTGTAAAATACGCAAAGGCATTAGGTTTACCCGTACGTGTGGCTGCTTCTAGATTGTAATTCTCAATTGCTTTTAAACAGTTTTCAACAGCATCCATGACCATCTCCTCACGATACGTATATCGAATGAAGTTAGACTTATGGGATAGACCTTCAGCAATCTTGAGAAAACAACGTGCAATATAGTCAGGCACAATAGGCAACTCGGTACCAGCATCTCGTGCTTCATTGAGAACGGTTACGTATTCTACTACTGCTTGTGAAAAGTTTGCATTATTGACGTAATGCGGTTTGTCTTGTGGTTTCATAATATATTCCTCATGTAATCATTCTATATTAGAGATACGGATTTGTACACAAAATTATTTTTATTAAGTACTAAAATAATTATGTACAGTTCCGGAAAACCTGTGTATAATTAAAGAGTGGTGCTGAGGGGAGAGAGTATACCCTATTACAACACGTGTTTTTTTAAAAGATCAAATGCTGATACTTGTAAAGCAATGAAAAACGTGTAATTATTATCAGCAGTACTATATGCATGATGCCATTTTTCTGTAGAAGCTATGTAAATTCTCCCGGCTTCTACATTTTCTTCTCTTATATATTCTTTCTTTTCTTCGTTCCAAAAACAAAAGTGGTAATTATCCGGATCATTAGTTCCCCACAAACGTAAGTTATGAAATGGATATTTAACATCAATGTGTGGAAAAAACTTACCACCGGCGTCCCACTTTAAAATATTGCATCTAGCAAAATGATCTTTAAAAATCATTAAATCCTTCAAACTCTTCATACTCATAAATACGTCATTAGGCTCAGTAAATGATGTATCAAGTAATGGTGTATCCGGATATTCTATACACCACACATCCATAGGCCAATTTGCAGGATTAGGCTTGACTTTCGGTACCTTTACATTAGTTTTTGTTAGAGATAAGGTTGAACGAAGTATGTCAGTATGTTTGATTCCCCATTTCTCAAATAAATGTGTATAGTCATTTATCTCTTTATAAAATAAATCTAAGTCAATTTCTATATTAGTTTTAATTAAATTTTTCGTATGAAGTTCATAGTACTTATCACCTATAGTAGGTTGACTATTAGCAAGATTTCTAAACTTCTCATATCTTTCATTATTAGCTAATTCGTAATAATAACTATCTTTATCAAAATCCATCGTCTTCTTCACGTGTCTTATATTGCCATTCATCAGTATGGCCCACTGACCATTTAGGTTCAGTTTCAACTGCATAGTTTTGAGTACAGACTTTAAAATCCGGCCGCAATAATTTATCAAGTGTCAGGGAGCTGTCACGGAAGAGAACCCTATTATTAGGCTGAGCAGCGAATTGACCATTGTCGAGTCTAATAATGTTAAATGATTTGTGCTCAGGATCGTGTTCTGAGAAGTTGGTGTCAATGATGGAAGTATCCCTGTGACAATTATCGATAGTGAACTCATATTCTCCGGGGTGCATATTTCTATCTTTGCCGAAGAATTCGCATCTTGACAAGATTGGCTTTTGGACCACAGTGATGTCGTAGTCGAAGCAGTCCCATAATTGGAGAACATCAAGAGGAAGAAGCTCGCCATGATCAGTCTTCCAAACAAAAGCAGATATTGGTAACTTATCATAGAGTGCGCCATATTCAGTTAAGAGAGTTTCGAAATATAATGCCTTGTACTTTACACTCTTTACGCTGATCCATATGCCAGGTGTGAACTGACCTTCATATGCTGGATCTAGATCGTAAAGGTATTCTTTTCGTACATAAACGGAGATTGGAGGTAACGGATGTACTAGAAATGCCATTAATGTAATTTGCCCTTATCAAATTTTCCGAGATAAACAATATTATCCTGTGAGCTGTCTTTATTTATACTGTCTTCCATCATGCCTTCAAGTTTTTCACTCATTGCATTGACCCGCTCTTCAATTTCTTCATCTTGTTTTTCAGTTTCACTTATTGCGTTTTTGTATTGGTGTAAAAGCTGAGGACTAGGATTGCCTTCAGATACGATATGGTTTGTATTAATAGTGTTAAAAATCTCGTCGCCGATTTGATATAGCATCCATGGCCTTAATGTAAAATATCTAATACCTCTAATAGGATCGTCGATTTGTACAACCTTAAAGGCCTTACGAACTACCATATCCGGATCGACTTCTGAGGCCCACTCTAATACCTCACAAACGATCTCATCGCCATTTGCCATTATAAATTGTTTAATGTCAGTCATTGAGATCTACCTTTACGATTTTATATTTAAACTGTTCTTTTTCATATATCTTTACTCGCTCTGCAGAGTGGAGGAGTGTAAAGTTTTTCTGTTGTTTCCAGTGCAGATCGTCTGCAATGTCAAAGAGCTTCGTAGTCCTGCCATCGTCTGATTGTCTAAGTCCTCTTCCAATTGACTGCAAGACTTTGATTTGAGATTTAGAGGGACTAGCAAATATAATATTATGAAGATTGCGAATATTAATACCAGTACTGAAAGTTCCCAAGGAGGCCACGATAATCGCATTGTTTTGTTTCTCCACTATCTTACGAATAGCTTCTCTATCAGAAGTATCTGTTTCACCTGAGACATAGAATACCTTTCTACCTTCCTCTGCTTTATTACTTATCAGCTCAAAGAGTGGCTTGCCATGAGCATCCACACGCTGGAATAAGACGAGAGTATTGCCATCAGAGCCCAAAGCCAAATTACGAATAAACCGATTACGACCTTCATGTCCCACAATAAAATCAATTTCTTCTGCATATGTTTTCTTTCCAAAGTCTTGTCTTACTGATTCAGGATAATTCATAAGTAAGACTTTAATATCAAGTGGCGCGAGTGTGCCGTCATCCTGTAGATTCTTAGTCTTTGTGACATTATAGACTGGACCAAATAAACCCTCGAGTACTAGCTTATGTGTTTGAGTTCCATCGAGTGTTCCAGTAGTACCGAATCTATATTTAGCCTGTGTAGCTTTGTTCATAATAGATGACAGTGACTTTGATTTGAATCCATGACATTCGTCACCAATTACCATACCAAACTGTTCAAACCATTTCTTAGGATATTTATAGATGCTCTGCCATGTTGAAATAATAACCCGCTTCTTCGTAACCTTATCTTTACCAGAATAAATCTTGTGACAAGAATTTTCGACTAACATACCGTACTCTTCAAAGTCTGCATACATTTGTTCTACAAGAGAAGTGGTGGGTACGATAATAAGAATCTTACCTTTTTCTTGTAGCATGGACATATAGTATTTGATGAGTAAGTAGATGATGAATGACTTACCAGAACCAGTAGGAGATAGGAGAATAGCTCTAGATCTCTGTAGTCCTTTCACTACAGCATCGTATTGATAGTCACGTGGTGGGAATGGCAGATCACATACTTTTAGAAATTCATCAAACTCTCTGACAGGTTCTGCCTGCATAGGTAAACCATAGTCCGTTTCTTCAGTATCGACAGTATAACCACGTTCAGCAGCAAACTTAAGTAAGTAAACGTAGAGACCCGCAGGAAGTTCTCCATTCATACGATTGAACAGACGAATCTTACCATCCCATACCTTATTCTTATATGCGGGCATCCACTTATAACCAGGTACGTAGAAAGAAAAGTACTCACTTAGTTCTGCTGCATAACCAGCATCTAAGTCTACTTCTAACATTGAATAGTCTCTGAGTCTACAAATTATATCAGCCACCGGCTTCAAACACCTTCCACTTAATCATATTACCAATTGTTTGATGCCGCCATCTCAGCGTATCAACTATTTCCTTTAGAGTATCTATAAGAGTCTTAATGTACTGGATTTTAAGCTCAGACTCTTGGATCTCTTTATCTGAGTCATAATAGTAATCCATATCACCCTTCATGATTTTTAATCCATCAAATGGATCATAATCCCAACCTTGAGCTTCAATTTCTTCTTTAGACATTTTACCATTGTAGTACATCCACTTTAATTTTAACAGTGATTTCTGGTCCATCTCTGCTTTTCTGAGGCGCAGTTTAGCATTAGATAATAAACCTAAGTACTTTGCGTGTAGCTTAGGTGTTTCTCTAGATGCCTCGTCTAAATTGTTAGAGGGAATGTGAGAGTCTTTGGACCACTCGTCCAATACTTGTTCCAATGTCATAATATACTCCGGTCAAACTAGGTTAATTGGAAGTAAGAAAATCTGAATGTTACAGGAAATGTAATATATTGTACATCACCACTTGTAGATTCTAAAGCCATGTCACCAAGACTTGTTGGTACACAATCTATATATTTGATTGTTCTGGTTGTGTTGTTATGGCTTGATAGTATAGATAGTGTAATATCTGAATATGTGGGCGGATCGTTTTCTAGTCTATTTAAAGGTGTTGTATCCTTTGAGTCGACTAATCTATCCATCCAGTTATACATCTCTGTATAGGCATTCAGATTCTCATCAACGATGATAATAGCTGTCAACTCACCAAATGTTAATTTATCTCCAGCAAATGGAATAGATCCTAGTCTTTTGATAGGCATCTCTACAGCATTCAAGGACATTGATGGATGTAGAATACTCTGACAAAAAAACTGTAGGTTAGGATAATGCTTACGGTCAATTGATAGCTGAAATGAAGTTGGCTGCAGATAGCTGATACCAGTCACAGCAGATATGCTGTTATCTACTTCAACAGTAACATTTGGATTAAGGGTTGGCATATTAAAATCCTTGATTCTTTAGCACTATTTATATGTTTACAAACTCATATAATTATTGTACAATACTTTTAACGAAATGTAAATAGAGGTTTTCATGTCAGACGAAATGGTTAACAATCCTGCCCATTATAATGCAGGCAATATTGAAACTATGGATTATATTGTAGATTGCTTAGGTACTGAGAATGCTGTGCACTATTGTCATGGTAATATCATTAAGTATCTGAGTACACGCTTATGGACTAAGGGTAAAGCCATAGAAGATGCTAAAAAGGCTCGTTGGTACCTCAATAAAATGATTGACCTTATGGAAGAAAATGAAAAAAAATTATAAGTTATTGATTTCATTGAAAACAAAAGTATGTACATTCCCCTTTTAATATGTTATAAAGGTTATATCAAGAGGAGATAAACAAATGAAATATCAAGTGCAAGCAAACAACGCTAAAGGCGATTTTGTAATCGAATTGTTTGAGTCAGCAAAAGAAGCAGACATTCGTCATAAGCAGCTTTACAATGAAGTTGACGATCGCGGTCTTTGGAAGTGGGGTATGATCCGCACTACTAATCTAGAAGCTTTAAAAGGAGCAGCATAATGGTTTATTCAGATATCGAAAAATTCGCAATTGATAGTTTATTAATCGAAGAGGAGTATCGTCGGATCGAACCGTATATATGTGAAGGTGATATGCAAGCTGAGGTTAAATCAGACATGGGCAAGTGGGCAAAAGCTACTGGTGTTTGGGGAAGCATGCACTATAGCCATATAGTTGAAGCTTTTGCTGAAGCTCGTGGTTGGACACAAGAAGGTTTTACTGGTATGGAGATCATAGAGTCTTAAGACTCTTTTCCTCATACGTCCGTGTGGAGGGCAGGCCACCTGAAAGCACAATCTTTTATGAGATGTTAGTTTCAATCAAACTAGAGCGGCAATGTCAATAAGGCCGTGCGGAGAGATCGGAGATACTGACTGGGCGTATGAGGTAAGGAGTTTAATATGCGTGAAAATTGGGAATTGATTGAACTAGACCAAGATCAATGGGATACACTGACTCAAGAAGAATATGATTATCTAGTACAGCTATTGGATAATCTATGTTATGAGCCTGATCTAGAGTTTGCATTTTTGGCACAGGCTCAAAGTATTCAATTGGAGAAATGGTATGCGAACTGTACACTATGTAGGAATGGACGAAGCAACCTATCAACGGGCTCGTAGAGTCTGGGGTGGTCCTGCTTACTATCACAGATGGATGGACGACCGTGTCTGGACTGAAGTTGGTGATAGCGATGTTGTCGTTGTTGGTGATCCAACTTACAGACAATGGGTTTGGGATGCTTCAGCTGTTCCATCAGAATATACACAATAAAAAAGGGCCGCGAAAGCGGCCCTAAGTTTTTTCCGAAACTCTTGATTCTTATGTCAAGATGTTGTCAACACGGAAGATTCTGTAGTACTGGTTAGTCTTCGCTTTCGCTAGACCGTCAGAAGGTGTTGCACCTACGAATGGGTTTGACGCCATACCGTAACGTGTTTTAAACCCGATACGTGGCTGGAAGTCATTCTCACCAACTGCACGGACCATTGTTAGTGGTACGTATGGGCAATAGAATAGACCAGCGTCATATGGGTTAGTACCTTTGTAACCAACGTTTACATAATCGGTTGTTGCATATGGGTCGATGTATACACGGATACGACCGTTTAGAACACCAGCAAATGTGTTACCTGTGTCATCAACGTTCAAGTTTGTTGAAAGCGCTGGAGAGTAGTCTAGCATGCCTGAAGCTGCCAAAGCTGTCGCAACGTCTGAAGAACAAACTACGAAGTTACCTTTACCGCGACGTGTTTCTTTCGCAATAACGTTAGCTTCACGATCTAGTTGTACACCAAGACCTTTGAACTTCTCAGCTGACCAACGACCATCAGCGTCTGCTGACATATCGAAGATACCTTGAGTTGTGATGTTTGAAGTCAAAGCACCAGTTTTAGCTTGTGAGTTGATTGTACGAACTACTTCACGGTTGATTTCCGCTAGGATCTCTGTTGATAGGATGTTCGCCAATTCTGTCTCAGCATCAAGACCGTGGATTGCTCTCAAGTCTTGTGCAAGCTCTAGTGTGTACTCTGCTTTCAACGCACGTGACTTCGCAGTCACGGTCGCTTTTTCAATGGTGAAACCCATTTCAGCGAATGCTGACGCAGGACCTGTACCTGTTGTACCTAGACCTTCAGCATCACCTGTTGGCATACCGCCTGCAGGAACGTTTGAATCACGGTCATCATTGATTGTTGAGTCACCGTTTGAGTCAGTTACACCTGCCAAACCTGATGGGCTTGCTGCGTTAGTTGTTGATGAGTCACCTGAGAAGCCAGTGATTGCTTCGTTGAACAGTGCTTCGTTACCAGATGTCGCACCGGCACGTGTTGTTCTGTAGCGTGATTTCATCGCAAAGATCAAGCCTGTTGGGCCTGTCATTGGCTGAACACCACAGATGTCATATGCCATTAGGTTTGGCATAGAACGACGTACTAGTGAGATAAGTACTGGGTTCCAGTTAGCAACGTTAGTTGTACTTGTAGCAGCTGCATCTTCGTTCATTTGACCGAATGAAGCTTGCTCTGCTTGCTCGTTAAGAGCTTTCTCTGTGTTTTCCAAGATTGCAGCAGTTACTGCTTTCTTGTGCTTATCGCCAATGGCACCAGCTGACTCTTCGTTCAGTACTGGAGACCATTTCTCGACGAGACGATCATAAGTTTCCATTATAGGATCTCCTTAGTTATTTGCTTTTCTGATTGCTGCAAGATACTGTTCCATCATTGGTGAAACTTCGACTTCGCTGTCAGCAGCATCATCATCGATAGATTCTTCAATTACAGATTCAGTTGTTTTCTTTGAGAAATATGATTCTTTGATTGTTTTAACTTTTGATGCAAAAGTCTCATCATCTTCGAAATCAATGTTCTCTGCCAACGAACGTAGCTTTTCTACTTGAGTTTCTGCTAGATCTTTAGACGCTTCACGGATAACCGCTTCACGCTTATATGACTCTAGTTCTTCTGCAAGTTCGATAGACTTAGCAGTTGCAACGTTCACTTGCTCTTCAAGTTCTTCGTTAGCTTCTGCTAGTTCGTCAACTAGGTCGACTTTGGATTCTGGAACTTCAACATAAGATTCTACAAACAGGTCTTTCAACTTGTCCATGAAACCCTCTGCGATCTCTGTGCGTAGGCCAGTTTGAATCGCTAGTTTGTTATCTTCCATCCATTGCTCAACCACATAGTTGAGGTAGCCATCAACCTTCTCGACTAGATCTTCCTTCGTTGCTTGGATCTCTTCGTCCAACTGCTGTTGGTACTCAGTTTCCAAACGGTCGATCTCTTCTGAAAGTTTTTGCTTTACCGCCGCTTCAAAAATAACCGCTGTTTTGGCTTTGAACTCTTCTGAAAGAGTCGCCTCAGATTCAACCAATGCGTTTAGGTCTTC
>JGI10211J34971_10001810_pt1 | contig 17556 bp, 18 predicted proteins | sample Etolagsediment_FD_34971 | JGI IMG/M metagenome (IMG submission 34971) | reverse complement strand
TCAGGCTGCAGGACAAAGGGGTGGGGCCGTGCGTTTATTATTCTTCCATCACCTGCTTCATACCGTTCCGTCTCAAATATCCAGGCGTAGGCGCATTGTTCGCGAAGAATACAGCTCTCGCACTGCTGCTGCTTCAGAGCACAGCTTGTTCTTTTCAGCGCCCAGCCCAACGCGCCTCGCAGGGTCGAGCCGAGATAACCGGGCAGTATCGCATCTGTTTGAAAACGGCAGTGGAAGGTGTAGTGTTGTGCTTTTACAGACATGAATATATGTGCAGGTTTAGATTTTCTTTTATTATTATACTGTTATGTCGATTTTGTACAATTTACTCATTCGTTGAGTAAAATTACTCAGTGAATGAGTAAATTGTAAAATCGGCTATATGCTTATCAAGTTTTGAGAAGAAATTTTTAGCAGCCATGGGATTATCTCTAATTCCTGCGTGATTGATATCATTCCTATCGTTTCTTAAAGCCTCCAGTAATTTTGAAATTTTCTCATTACTATTCAACCAGGCACAAAGTGTCTTAACCAGTTTTTGATTATTTTGTGAATCTTTATCCCACTGCTCAAATCTTTTACCGGTTGACCGTATATGTAATGCTTTGTTAACCAGGTTTCTGTTTGTTTCATCATAATGATCTGCATCTGTTGCAGATATAAGGACATGACTGCAGATTGTTTCCTGTAATAAAGTGAAGCCCTGTTGAATCAGGTTGTGCTCATAACACCATTTTGCAGCAGCCACCCCGTCCCGAACTTCATTCCCCGAAAATGCTTTTGTTCTCTCCGATAATTTCTCAAGTAATGGCGCCAAAGGTTTTATGAGTTGTTGATCCTGTACTTTTTTTAATGCTGTCTGTAGGGCTAATGCATTCCCGGAAACTTCTTTTCCTCTGCAGGTAGCCATGGTAGCAGAAAAATTACCAAGGTGTTTTGCCATGGACCGCAAACTACTTGCATCATCATTTTTTCCTTTCGTATCTTTCAAAACAGGAGTTATGTTTTTTTCCGTAAGCCTGATGATTCCTTTAGGGGTGCCGGCTGTTAAGAAATTGTCAATAGCCGTAGTCCAGTCAAGGAGTTTGTCAAAGGGTAACAAATGAAACACAGGTACATCTCTCTCTTCTATTGGCAGCTCTTTGACTTTCCAGGATTCTCCGATTGCTTCCATTGCGCCATAGTCTATTGCCTTTACCGATATGTTTTTTGTGATTTTCGCGTAATTGATAATCACCATTGCCAGAAGGGGAAGCGACCTGAATGCGTGGGTAATGTCCAAATAAAGCTCATCCTCCGGCTGTATTTTATTGATAACAGTTGAAAAAATATCCCATATTTCATCTTCGTTTTTTCCGATCCTGATTGGTACTTCACAAACCTCTGGTGGAAGGGCAAGTTTTGAAATTGCTGTCAGTAACCCTTCGCATTGAATTACTTTTCCCTCTGTATCCTTATGTCCATTGTCTAGCCAATTTTTTTCATGTGATTCTACAGTGGTAAAAATATAAACTGCATCCTGTTTTTTCCACTCCTGACAGTGGTGGGCAACAGTTGCTTCCTGGACAAACCTGACATTTTTAAAAACATCTTCACTGCCACTTTTTTGTCTATTAAAAATATAGTTACAGGGTAAATAGTTGCTTGTCCCAAGAAAACTAAAGAATACCTTTCTCATTTCCTGCTCCTTATTTTCCATAGTTGCGAAATCGAACATGTCGAAATCGGTGAGTCAGCTGAATGCTTCCATCGTCAAGTTGCTCCTCAACCGCTTCTCTTGCAGTGGTTGAGTAGATTGGTATGCGGTTCGTTTCCAGGCAGTGCCGGACCAGCAGGTAGCATGCGCCGAAATCTCCCTGGATGAGTACGTAGTCGCCTTTCTGGCTTGTGTTGTCCAGCCAGTCGGTAAGTGGTTCAAGATATGACTGCAGTGATTCGGCCTCCGGCGGCATTGTTGCCCAGAGCGCACTGAGTGTTTCCGGCAGTGGCACGATCTGCACGATACCGAGCTCCCGGCTGGCCTGCTCTTTCTGGGGTGTGGTTATTGAGTGATTGAAAAGTAAGAAGAGATTGGCCATTGTCATTTTCCTGTCTGATGAATTGATGAACAAAAATTTGTCTTATACTTTTCCTTACGGGCAGCAGCCTCTATTTTTCAAAAAACAGTTCATTTTTTTGTGTGATTACCTGTAACTGAATGGAAAGAATTCGTTTTTCTTTTTATTTACCGTCATGAGAATTTCTTCTCCGCCGTTGCATTGCAGCAGGTCTGAAAAATGAGATTGGTTCAAATTCGTATTGTTCCGTATTCCGGTTGTGATTTTTTCGGCCAGGGTAATGTGTGATGTGTCCAGCAGATTATGTTCATACAGTGTTGCCAGGGGAAGCAGCGTCATGGCGCACATGGTTGCGCCATGCTTCATGCATACGCCAGCAGCATGGTTCAACAGTTGTATGGCAATATCATTTTCTTTATGGAACAGACAGCAGCGCGCCAGGTTGACCGCCGTAAGCTGCCACGGATGATGTTGTTCTTTCACTGTTCTGCGCGCAAGTTTTTTTCTGCTGTCATCCCAGGCGCACCGGCGGGCCAGGTTGGGTTGCTCTGCCAGAAGTCTGCACAGGAGTGTGATCAAAAATGGACAGCTGCTCCTTTGCTGATCGCCTTCGGACAGTATCTCCCGTATCCAGTAATCCGGTGAATCTACAGGCAATTTGTAATTTTTGCCAAACAATCTATTCGCATCAGCAAATTTTTCACTGTCAAGAAGTCCATACACCACATAAGAGCCAATGCGGGAGTGTTCTGCCGCCCCTCTTCTGCCAAAAGCGGAAAATGCTTTATCAGCTGTTTTCTGTAGTTCTGTGAGGTATGCTGGGCCGCAGAATCCAAAATTCTGGGTCAGCGTCCCATACATTGCTCCCAGCTGCCGGCTGTCATCTTCATTCAGTGCGTGTATTTTTTTTTCATGTTCAAGGCGACGGGAAAATGATTCAGGCAGCTCAGGCCTGAAATCGTAACGATTAAAACGTGTATTGACAAATTCAAGGTTGGCATAAGAGCTTAATTCCTTTCTGGCGTCATAGTTTTTAGCTATCTTTTTAGCAAGTTCACTCCAGCGTCGACTGTTCTCTGTTCGTCCGTGATGGTTCTGGAAAGTTAACTGGGCAAGGCTGTATTCAAGTGCGGCAAAAGGTTCCTGTCTGGCCAGTTTCCAGATTTCCTCAAGAGAAAACAGGTTACTTACTTCTTTGGGAAGCTGTGCACGGCTGTTATTGTTTTCCAGGCAGAGACAGAGTTTGTCTATAAATTGAAGTGGACTCTGTCTGACGGTTTTGAACAGTGAGTCAAGATTGTTGAGAACAAAGAACTCAGGGGGCAGCTTATGGAACTGGGAGAGCAAAATGGCAGGATCTTCTGCTGCCAGCTGCATCAGCTTAATTTCAATTGGGTTATCAGTTCCATGGAAAAGATAGTTTACCACCCTGGCCGCTTCATCAATTGAGTTTACCGACAGCAAATTTTGAGAAGATTCCTGCCCTCTATTTTCTACCGGAATGAGAAACAGGCCATTTTTTCCGGGAAGCAGCATTTTCTTCTGTTGAATATGCTTGACTGGTTTGACGTGTCCGTCTGCATCCAACTCGCCACTTGCCAGAAGATTCTGCGGCCACTGTCTGCCGTTTTGCAGCAGATTAATAGCGATTGCTGCGGGCAGCCCTAAAGAACGCCCTGTCAGTTTGCCGTCTGACTGATGCTGCAGGCTCCATGCAAACAGATCTTTGTCTGCCGGTACTGCCAGTTTGAGACTGTTTCGGCTGTTATCATCCATCTCCGGCAGATTCTGGGTGATAACCCTGCCATTGCCGGGCCTGATACCAAGCAGCACGCTAACACGTATTGCAGTACCATTGCGAACAGTGGCAAGAGGTACCGCGATCCAGGATGCCGATATGATTTCCTCCAGACTGTTATGTGGAAACATCTGATTGAAATACTGAAGTTGCATTGAGTTTAACTGTGCAGTATCTGAATATTCTTTGAAAAGCAGGATTCCCGCTAAAATATGGCGTTCCAGGAGCTCTTTTTCCTGTAACGACCTACAGAGCTGAAAAAGATGGTGGATAAAAGAAAGTGACGGAACAGGGACGGATGGAGGTTGTTTTAGGATGAGGACACTGGATAGAGGGGCACATTCAAGCATGACTGCAAGATTCTGCCAGTGCTCGTGGATAGTATCCGAGCTGTCAGGATCCATAAATAACTCTGACAATGCATTCCCCCTCGGTTGTGTCTGCGCTTCCAACATCAAAGAGGGCCCAGAAGAGCTTGTTTTTTACTCCAAACTCGCCAGGTACCGGCTCAAAAAAAGAACCTCCAGCATTCAGGCGGACGTAGATCTGCGTATCGGATGGCATATTTTCATGGAACTTTCCTACAACATGTAAATAGCCTTCATTCCGGTGCCACTGGGAAATTGTGATGGCGGAGTGCTTGATGTTTTCAGCTTTACCGTTTTGTATGCTCAGACAAAGTGCATATTCCGTGGTGATATCATCGGATGCCGCAAGGGGAAGTGCGTTATCCGGCAGTTGTACATGCAACAAGATATCCCTGACAGTTTCGCAATGGGAAACCATTTCCGGGAAAAATGCTCCCATGTCGCAGAGTTGGCGGCGCAGGGTCTCGGGGTTGATCGCATGGATTCTTCCAGATTTTTTTTTCGATTCGTGTTCACGCAGAAGCAGACTTACAGCACGGGAGGAAAAGAAATATCCTGTCTCTACCTCCATCTGACGAAAAAACCACAAAAGTGAGCCTGGTTCAATGACCGGCTCTGCTGTGTCGTGTTGGTTGCTCATCCGCGAAGGGTCTTCAACTACATCGCCATAATAGCTATCCAGGTCAGCTTTGAGGAGGCTGTAGTGGTTCCAGGGCTGAATAAAACCTTTGAGATTGTTTTGAAACGGGATGTCATCAGCAGCTGCAAAGATCATATCCCCACAGGATTGATATACCGTTACGCTGTCATCGTGTACATCGGTGAGAACGACCAAAGGCGGAGCATAGTACCGTCTTTTTGGGCCCCATCCGCCAAGCTCCTGTTTCAAAGACCAGAGCTGCCCGGCTTTAAGGGATATAATCTGTGTGCTGTCCTTCCTGCCTTGAAATGGTGGAATCCCGGTTTGCCCGGCCGCCTGTTTTACTTCTTCACGGCAATGGGGACAGAATTCCAGATGCTGTTGCAGTTCCGGAGTCTGTTCTCCGAAAAGCACACTATCAGGCGGACAGCAGCGCATTCTCCATATCGCCTGCCATGTAAGATATATCATTGAACTTTTCATTTCCTTGTTCATGAACCCAGTATGAATCGAGTTGCGTCTTTATTCTTCATTACGGACACCAATGCGTTTTTTTGCACACCTTTTAACCTGCTCAAGAAAGATCTCCGCACATTCCTCCGGTAACTCAGCAAGAGGCGGGCCCGGCCAGTTTGATGAGAACATGATTATTGAGTCCATACATGCGGCAAACAGCCTGTGTACCGTATTATGATTTGCAAGACCAAGTTGAACTGCGATATCTTTCAGTTTTACAGGGGGCTCTTCCAANCGTAACAGGAAGACAGCACACTGTTCCTTTCTCCAGGAACCAATCAGCTGTTCTGCTAAAAACGAAAGTGAAGCAGTATGCAGCCTGATATCAGGGTCGGGGTCGGTTCGTGAGACGACCTCGGTCTCCTCTCGCAGCAAGGTTTCAGAAGGAGTGTGCAGCCAGGGATGAATAGACAACAGGTAACGCTGCAGATCTCTTACCGCAAGTGCCTGAACAGCGGTTCTGCGGTTCGCTTCATCCCAGAAAAAAAGGGCCGCATCATGCAGATACATAGATTTACACACCTCTTTCATTTCGCTGACACCACTACTTTCCGGGAAAACAGGCCAGGCGGACAGGTTCTCTTCCGACAGGGAGGTCTGTACCAACTCTTCCGTATTTTCTCCTGAAACCGGCCTGAACAAGAAGGCGTTATTCACACCTTTCCCGCAAATAAAAGATGAAGAAGCGGACACTGTTTCACGCAGTCTCCTGTAGAGATAGCCGGCGGGATTGACGGCTTTGTTGCGTGATTTTTCCTGCAGGCTCCAGAGGAACTTTTTCCTGGCGTATTCAAACAGTTTTCGCGTCTCATTGTTTTCGGCAAGAAAGAGAAGATCAGGGGTTTTATTGAGATTGGGAAAGAACGTCCCGGCAAGAAACAGGTAAAAATCATGGGCCATTTCATCTACAGCATAGCTCTCGTCAGAGAATGGCCACATCACTGCCAACGCACCGTTTTTTTTCACTTCTCTCATGATTCTGGAGGACAGAGAGAGAAGAAAAGAATAACCATCCTCACTTCCAACCCACGCGAGCAGGTGTTCCTGTATGGCTGTGTGCGTGTGGTCGGACATTACTGCCTGTCCACGATGCAGGACAGGGGGACCCTGCCGATAAAAATCGGCTCACGGCTGAACCTGGTATCAAGGGGAAGAGTGAACCTGAACGTTTCAATCAGATAGGAGTTTTGCTTTGAGATATGCTGCTTCATTTCAAATTCACACCCTTTCTGTATATGCCTGCAGTTTTTACGGCCTTTTGATGAGCATGGACAAAGGAGATGACCACTGGGCCGGCACGAAAGAACGAAAACCGGATGGGTCTGATAATCATTTCGAAATGTCGCGGGAAAGCCACCAGTCCACTTTTTAAGATCGATATCATCCACACCGGCAAAGAACATTCTTTCACGCCACTGCATAGGCGATAGTTTGCGGATAGCATCTCCAAGAATGGATAAGTCAGGTCGACGGATTTGTGAAAGTAGCTTTTCTTCGACGGTTCCCGATGATTTTTTCATGGTTGACTATTACACAAAATCTAACTCTTGAAAAGAGTAAAGAGTGGAAATTCAACAAGTAAATAGTCTTGGAAACGCATTTTCACATTTTCCGCGAAAACAAAACCGCAGCCCCATTCGCGATTGTCGAAAAAGAGCCTGCGCAGTATAATGGCCCCGGAAAAGGCGCCATTATGAAGATCATTCCTCCCGGAGAACCGGTTTGAGCACGACACATACAAAGCGAATCCTGCTGGTCGATGATGATATTGCCCATCGTACCATGCTGTAGGTAAACCTCTCCGGGGAAGACTTTCATGTTGCGGAAGTTGATGATGGTGATCGGGTAATCCCATTTCTGGATCAGGAGCAACAGGGAATGATCGACCTGATTCTGCTTGATATGAAAATGGCCCGCATGGACAGACAGGCCACTCTGAAAGCACTGAAAGACACCATCCATGCAGCCATCCCGGTGATAGTCCTCACCGCCTTTTCGTCGGTTAAAACAGCCGTCAAGGCCATGCGTGAAGGCACTTTTGACTATGTGGCCAAACCCATCGATCTCGATGAACTGAAAATGGTAATGGCGAAAGCCCTTCACTTTCAGGAACTGAAGCAGGAAAACTCCAGGTTAAAAAAAGATCTGGAAGAACGGTTTTCATTCGGCAACATAATAGGAATCAGTCCGGCCATGGAGGAACTTTTTGAGACGCTTGAACTCGTTGCCCCTTCCGATGCCACCGTCCTCATCACCGGAGAATCCGGGACGGGAAAAGAATTAATTGCCAACGCCATATACCAGCAGAGCAATCGAAAGCCGTATCCCTTTATCAAAAAGAAAAAGGGGTCACCCATTAAAAGGCCCCTTGTCAAGACATATATCCGCAGAATGATCGGAAAAAGACGGACCACTCTTTAAAGCTCACCCCCATATCTTTGGACTCTCCATTATTGCGGCTACCCCAATTTTTTCTGTATACGTATTCCATGGCATCGGGATTCCGGCGTCTTTCAATATAACGGTGCCTGTGGCCGGAGCTGCTGTACTCTGACAACATCTGGGCGGGACAACCTGACAACGCCCTTCATTCAACCATTGAACCTTTAGAAAAATCACAATCGAATTGATATTATTAATAAAACATGATATAAATTTTCGTAGCTGAAAACCAGCCCAACAGATATCTAAATATCTCAAAGGAGGTTCTTTGTGGTAAAATACAAGCCATATGCCCCTTTCCAAGATCCTTTCCTAACAGTCTTTTCCCACAAACAGCATCAGAAAGGTACTTTTGAGTGCTCCATCAACCATCTTATCGTTCATGAAACGGACTTGTTTCATCTGAATAGTCGCCGACGGAATTATAAATTACTGCCTCCGACGAAACAAGAACTCATGGAACCTTTTAGAATACCAAAAAGAAGAAAAATGTTACCAAGACAAGGCAAGAACAACGCAAGTAAACAGGGTAACGGCCCTCTGCCCCAAGCGTTTCCTACCTAGCGATTATACACTTGCCCCGGAGACTCGTTACAGGAATAATAATGAAATATTTCTCGATGCATTTGCCAGTGTATCTCCTCCTGTTGCTGCTTCTGCTTGCTACGGATGCCTTCGCCGAGGAGCACATAAAAGTCGGGGCATATCAGAACCCTCCCAAAGTGTTTGTAACCCCAGACGGTCGTACAACCGGGGTGTTTCCCGAAATCCTCAATGCCATTGCCGAACGGCGTGGCTGGAAGATCGAATACGTCCATGGGACATGGACGGAGTGTCTAGGTCGCCTGCAAAGCGGTGAAATCGACCTGATGGTGGACATGGCGGTCTCGGAAGAGAGGCAAAATCTGTACGAATTATCCAAAGAACCGGTTCTCATGAACTGGGGGACAGCATTCTCACGAAAGGATCTCTCCATCAGTACGTTCCTTGATATGCAGCACCGGTCCGTGGCGGTCATGAAGGGAAGCATCCATACGGAAGGACTGCACGGCATCAAGGCGTTAATGGCCCAGTTCGGAGTTTCATGCCGTTTTCTCGAAGTCGACAACTATCACGACGTACTGATGTTGCTCGACTCGAAACAGGCCGATGTCGGCATCGTGAACCGATTGTTCGGCACGTTACACGGTGATGAGCACGAGGTTTCTCCAACCCCCATCATCTTCAATCCTCGCGTACTCGTATTCGCGACCCGCAAGGGTTCGCAACGGGGTATTCGGCTACTGGAACAGATTGACGCAAGCCTGACCGAAGCCAAACAGAATCCCGACTCCGCCTACCATCAGGTTCTGGCCTACTACCTGGGTGGGGGCACCAGGAATTGGCAAGAACAGGAACAACCCTATTCCCGCGAACTTGACCTGAGTCCTGTCGAGCTGCGCTGGATCAGGGAGCACCCGCGGATTCGTTTCAGCGTGGATCCCGAGTTTGCCCCCTTCGAGTTTCTTTCCCAGGAAGGCGACTATCGTGGCATGGCCGCTGATTTTCTGAATCTGGTAAGCCAGAAGACAGGACTCAAGTTTGAACTGGTCAAACACAATGCCTGGTCTGAAAGCATGCAGGCCGTCAAAGATCGTAAAATCGACCTGTTGCCATGCATCGGCTACAGTGAGGAGAGATCGCAGTTTCTCACCTACAGTGAGCCCTATCTAAAATTTGCTCGAGCCGTCGTTACCCGTATGGATTCGCCAATTACCAGCCTCAGTGATTTGGACAAAATGCAGATCGCGGTTCAGATCGACAGCTCCCACCACGCTTTTCTGCATGAGAACACAACTCTTCAGCCGCAACTATACAAAACGTTCGGGGAATGTCTCCTTGCCGTGTCACGCGGCGAAGTCGATGCCGCAGTGGGCAACCTGGCCGCCACGACCTATCTCACCCAGAACATGGCTCTCACGAACCTCAAGTTGGCCGCTTACGCCTCCCCTACGCCCCAGCCTCTGGCCTTCGGCGTCCGCGACGATTGGCCTGAATTGGCATCAATTATCAACCATGCGCTCAAATCGGTGACCGCGCAGCAACGCAATACGATTCTCGCCAAGTGGCTTCCTTTACCAAGGGCGGCACCAACAGGGATCAATCTTACCCAGGAAGAACGTGAGTGGTTACTCATGCACCCCCGGATTCGAGTCGGCTGGGATCCTTCGTGGGCCCCCATCGAGTTTGTGGATTCAGATGGCATCCCTCAAGGGGTTTCCATAGAGTATCTCAGGGCCATTGAAGCTATTATCGGGGTTCAATTCGACCTGGGCAAGTCCAGCCGCTGGCAGACCACATACGAGAAGCTGAAAAACCATGAACTGGACATGAGTTCCTGTCTGGCCGTTACATCGGATCGATTGGCGCATCTCGATTTCACCGAACCCTATCTTAATTCTCCCGTCGTTTTCTTTGCCCATGAAGAAATTCCCTACATCCGCGACATTTCAGAACTCAAAAACTTGCGAGTGGCGGTTGTCGAAAACTATGCGACTGATGAGTGGGTCAGTCATGATTTCCCGGAACTGGCTCTGACACGCGTGCCTACCATCGCCGCCGCTTTTGACTTGTTGGACCAAAATAAAGTGGATGTATTTATCGGCAGCGTTCTTCCCGGCAACTACTATTTGAGCAAACACCGGTACCGAAACATCAAGATTGTCGGTGAGACCCCTTATACCTACAAACTTCGCATGGCGGTAAGAAACGACTGGCCTATTTTTACGGAAATCCTGCAAAAAGCGTTGGCAGCACTGCCAGAAGCCGATCAGACTGCATTCTATCGCAAATGGGTCTGGGTCAAATACGAACACGGATTCAATTACTCCCTCTTTTGGAAGATCTGCGGCGGCGCCCTGGCTGTCATTCTCATGTTTGCCTTCTGGAACAGAAGACTGACAATGGAAGTCCGAACCCGCAAACAGGCCCAGACGGCTCTTGCGGAACGCGAAAAAGCACTGCGTGCCAGTTATGCTGATGTGAAGAAACTTGAAGAACTCAAGAATAATCTTACACACATGATTGTCCATGACATACGATCTCCCTTGACAACCATCATGGGAGCACTGGATTTGCTGGAAATGGACCAAGGGAACCAATCCACTCTGACCATGGCACGAATCGGAGTCCAGAGGGCCACGGATATGGCACAGGCACTTCTCGACATCGCCAGACTCGAAACGGGCAAGGTACCACTCAACCTGGTTGAGATCGATATGAAAGTCGTTGCGGAAACGGCTCTTCGCGGGATGGATATCCAGGCGCGTCAGGCTGACGTGCATCTCCTTTTATCAGGAACCACTGTTCGGGGCAAAGCCGATCCTGACATATTACACCGGGTGCTGACGAATCTGATAGGCAATGCGATTAAGGCTTCAAGCAAAGGTGGCACCGTGGAAATTTGTACAACAGACGGTGGCTCCCAAATGACTGTCGCAGTACAGGATTTCGGGAGTGGAATCCCGAAAGAATACCACGAGACCCTGTTCGACAAATTCACCACCGCCGAGCCCCGTCAGCAACGGAAAACATCGGTTGGCCTGGGGCTGGCGTTTTGCAAACTGGCAATTGAAGCCCACGGAGGCACTATCATGGTGGAAAGTGAGGAGGGCCAAGGGAGCATTTTTCGCATTCATCTTCCGAAGAATGACCAGCAGTCCTAAATGCAATACTACCCCACTTGGATTGGAAGCGCCTTGCACTCGTGCCCTTAAACCAACCCACGGAAACTGATTAGCATTTTATGGATACCTGATTACCATCCAAACTCAGCTTTGTAACCCGGAGTTGTTCGGTGTCGATTATATGGGACGCCATAAACCCATCCCTGGGGACTCTGCTGCGGCCGTTCAGGCCGCAGATGCCCATATAATCAACACGAAAAAACTCCTCATCAGGCTGGCAGGCTGAGGATTGGTGGTAATCATGTATGGGTGTCAAAACTGATAGAGTGCATATCAACCCACATTTCTCGTGAATATTTTGCCACAAATAATAGTTTGCCGAACTATCAACATCATACGGCAACAAAACAGTAAGCGGTCTGTTATGTGACTACAGGAGAATCGAAATGGCATCAGATTTAAGCTTTATCGAATTTGTAATAGAGCAAATTGAAAATGCGGGCGAGATTACTTACAAGAAGATGTTTGGTGAATATGCTCTTTATTCCGATAGAAAAATAATGGCTCTTATCTGTGACAATCAGCTATTTGTAAAACCCACCAAGGCCGGAAGAACCTATATTGAGAATGTTATTGAGTTCCCGCCTTATCCAGGAGCTAAGCCATATTTTCTTATAGAAGATCAATTAGAAAACAGAGGCTGGCTTAGTGAATTAATAAGAAGAACTAAAAAAAATGGGGTCACTCATTAAAAGGCCCCTTTTTTTTACAAGCGGCAATAAACTTTCCGTATGGAAAAAGGAAAAAGTATAACAAAACAGAGGAACGAATCAAAAGGGAAAACAAGAATACACAAGGAATAAGAACAACCAAGGGACACTCCCTCTATTTATTGGTTCGAATGTTGCGATAAAGCTTGACCACCCCATCCTGGTCAAGGATGCAAAGATACATTTTGGTAGTGTGCAGGTCGATTCCACAATAAAATTTGTGCTGTTTAGTGTAAAATTGCATGAGAAGGCCTCCTTAGTTGAGGTTATTGTTATTCGCCCTATCTCAATTGTACCCCCGATTAGCTGGGGTAGCGATAGGCGGTCTTCTCTATCAACAATTCGCTCAAAAAAAACCAGCAATGAAGGAAAATAGGGGCGGTTAACATGGCCGACTCCACAAGACCGCAAGATAACCATATGAAAGCAAAAGGAACACGATTGAGACGAGACGTGCTAAGTCGTTACGAGCGGGACAGTGATGGAAACATCATTGTGGACATTTCTGCCACCCGAGTGGAAGACCTGTATAACGACTTTGACAAAAGCACGCCATACATTCGACGAGATTTAGACCAAGATCTTACCGACTATCTGATTAGCTGCATTCGAGAATTAGCTTCTGCCCCCTTCATCATCCGGTTCACCCTAGCCAATCAACCTGATGAGTTGAAGATGGAGCGTATCAGGCGTAGTCTTAATACCTACTTCCAGTATCTGGCTGAAACCGAAACGCTACTGATCCTGCAAATGTTTCGCCGTTCCGCCATTTTTCTCGCCATCGGCATCGGACTCCTTTGTGCATCGGTGTCGCTGAACCAGCTACTTGGGCCGACGCGGTCTTTAAGCGCTAACATATTCGTGGAGGGTCTCACAGTGGCCACATGGATCTCGTTGTGGGAGGCACTGGCCACCTTTTTGATCGAGTGGTTTCCACACCGAAAAAACGTCCGGCTCTACCGACGCCTGGCCTCTACTCAGCTTGCCTTCCGTTCAACGGCACAAGCAGATCTGAATTTGAAAGACGAACGTTCCAACAACCGCCCCCACGGGACTCAATAAACCTCGACTTCAGCGCACCACTTCCAGCGCCCATGACCCAACCAGTTGTAAACATGGAAAGATACCACAAGTGATTGACCAGGGGCCTTTTAATGGGTGCCCCCTTTTCTCTCCCACTATTTGCCTAAACTTTTATGTTTCCAGTCGGTTGAGTTTCAATCACTCTTTTGATACCGAGAAGAATCAGGAAACATCTCAACATCCCATCTTGCCTGATGGTTAACCTTGCCAAGGCTATTCTCTTAAGTGCTGTTCTCTTCAAGAAAAGTACCCAAACAGGTAATGTTTCTTATTGGAAAACCATTATATCTTTTGTAGAGAAAGTGAAGAGTAATTCACTTGTGGGAAAAGAAGGACACCAATACTTGTAAATAGGTCGGTGTATATTAAATCAAGTCTAAACTACCCCACTTCATTTGTACCTCTACAACCAGGTTCAGGTTGCGCGGTTGCGCCCGTCCTGCTTAGATTTATAGAGCTTGGAATCGGCTTCAGCGATGCTTTCATCAACTGTTTGTCCCGTATTGATCAAACTGACACCAAAACTACATGTGATTTTGCCGACACGATCAAAAAAATGCTCTTCAACTTTCGCCCGTATCTTTTCCGCAACACTTCGGGCGTCGACGATACCAGTGCAAGGCAGGACGACCAGGAACTCTTCACCGCCCCAGCGGATGAGGTAATCAACCTCACGGAGATTTTCTTTGACCTTTTCCGTCAGGGTAACAAGGACCGTATCTAGACTATCTAAAGGGGGTCCGACCAAGCTAAACGATTGATCTTTCGTTTTAAAGGTTGAAAAAATGGGTCATAAATAGTCTTAGAGGTGCCATTTTATTTTTTTAGGGTAAAAAGAGCACTCTAAGGCCTGAAAATATCAATTTTGTTAACTTAAATGACAGTAATTCAGACTGATAGCTTGGTCCAACCCCGTTACACAATGGTAGACCAATAGTTATAACTACTACTGTTCATCAAAAACAGCCAATATGATTCTGCGTGTGGCTCGTCAGGATATTTTACATCCCTGAAAAAAAAGTTTTGAGGTAAGGTTAAACGATGGTAATCAACCTACCGATGAGAAAGGATAAATTCAATACGTTCTGCTAAGGTAGGCAGCCGTTTTTCAACCACCAGCCACACGGTTTCAAGATCCACTCCGAAATATTGGTGGATAAGTATGTCCCGCAAACCGGCTATCTGCTTCCAAGGGACATCTGGATGTTCGATCCGGATAGCCAGACTGATATTTTTCACCGCTTCACCGATAATCTCAAGATTTCTGATAACAGCATCCTGAATCATCTTGGTGGAATAAAAGACTTCCTCACCACCACCGGTGTAGTTTTCTATATCCTTAATGGCATCAAAAATATGCTGCAGAAAGATGAGATCGTCTTTCACAGTGGCTTAGCTTGGGCAAGGATGGATTCCCGCAGATGGGGGCTTAATCCTTTTTCGGTTACAACATCAACTCTTCGACCGATCTGTTCCTCGAGTTCCTGCTTAAAGGCGATCAAATCGAGGAGGTCTCTTCCTTTTTCCAGAGTCACGAGCAAATCAAGATCACTACCCGCTGTGGCTCTATTTTGGGAGAACGAACCGAAAACACGGATCTTCTGCGCACCATGTTTACCCGCAATCTGCAAAATATCGGAGGTGTATTGCAATAAAGTATTCATGGTTACGATTATAAAGCTTTTTTCACAATTTGCCAACATTCCAGCAAAAAACCCGTCCCAAGACATAGAGTAAAAGGGACAGGCGGACTTGAATGAACCAAAAAGGTACTAGTATATTTGTGTAAATGGCCAGTGATAATGTTTGATGTTTAAGGTGTTTCTTAATAATTTCATTTCTACTATTTCTCCTCTTATTTTAGCCTTATAATTTATGGGCTGCTATAAAGGAAATGAGTGCCTAGAATACTGGTGGTAATTCACACAAACCAGCAAGCATATCCTCCCCCACTAAAAGTTGACATCTAAATAGGGTGAGTATACACCTACAGTATGGATGCGATACACAATAGTAGTCTTCACAAATGTCACAGTTTTGCCTGGGACAAGAGAATTATTGATAAGAATTTGACCAAGCATGGGATTATATGAAAAATTTCACAGTAAAAAAACTCTTATTACCCATCTCCGAATATGCAACTGTATCGCTTGGCACAACGCTCTTCGACGCAATTTTAGCGCTTGAGCAGGCTCAGGAAAAATTCTATCACGGCAAATATCAGCACCTAGCCATTCTTGTTCTGGACGATGAGAAAAAAGTTGTCGGCAGAATCAGCCAACACCGGATACTCAAGGCTATAGAAGCCGGAGAGGAGCTTTCAAAAGATCTCAGCAAACTTAAAATGTTTAATTTCAGTGATGCATATATCGAAAACATCAGAGAAACTCTTCGTCTTGACACAAAAGTTTTCACACAACAGGCGCTAAAAAAAGCTGCCGGTAAAAAAGTGGAAGAATTCATGCAGAAACCGACACCTGATGAATACGTTGCAGAATCAAGTCCACTTGATATTGCTGTTCACAAACTGGTGAGTGGCAATCACCTTTCACTGCTTGTCAAAAGGGATGAGGAAATAATCGGTGTCCTGCGCATAGCAGATGTTTTTGTCGCAGCGTGCCATGGAATGAAGGCATTGAATATTGGAGAAAAGTAGCACGACACAACACCTCATGATTCCATGGAAAAGTTAATAGGACAGACTTCTGTCCCTATTCAAGGATACGCCATGTACGAAATTGAAAAGATTTTCAACAGAATCATCCAGCGAGTGAATATCAATCTTCGGGATCTTGCTTTTGACGTAAGCCCCTTTGTTAGAGACCATATAAATCTGGAAAAAATGAGTGAATTCTATGCTTTTTATGGAATCACAACAGATATTCCGCTCAACCTCAAGTTTATTCACAGTGGTCTTGCAGGCAGTTATTTTCTTGGTAATTGCCGCATATCGAATTCGCTGCTCTACAAATCAGATATACGAGGTGACGAACTCAAGCGAAAAGGGGACACCTTTCAATACAAACACTTCAGTATTGATCTTGCAAAAGACGAGCTTATAGACATAGAAACCAGTGCTCTTATAAAGACACTGGTGCACAACTATTCTCATGATCCCGAGACTCCCGAACGTTTTTTCATCAAGGATACACTGGCGCTTGATTACTCAAATATCCATGGAGCACCCTCTGATGGCTGTTTTCTTGGTTCTTTTGCAACAATTGATCTTACAACCATGAGCGATTGCGTAATAGGCCAGTATTCATACATACAGGCCGGGGAGATCAATCACCTCAACGTCGAGCCTGGAACAATTTGGGTCAACAGCCCGGGACAATTTAATTTTCTCTATCAATATCCAATAGAAAGACTCAAGCAATACATTCACTGTTCCCCTGAAAAAGGGCCAACTGGACTCCTGATTGATTTCATTGAGGCACGTAAAGATGCATTCAATACTATTTTTGACGCTGTTAACCTGGAAGACACAATCAAGGTACCGGAAAATGCCTCACTTGATCGTTATGCCGTCGTTCTGCCAAGCACAACGATTTCAGAAAATGTACTTGTTGCCCAACGTGCCTACCTGGAAAATTCCTATTTGGGCAGGGGGGCAAATGCTCAGGAGCATTGTTTTATTATTAACTCTCGCCTGGAAGGGGGGAATGTCACAGCCCATGGTGCAAAAATAATTGAAGCCGATCTCGATGAAGCTGTGTTTGTAGGCTTCAACAGTTTTCTCTTCGGTAAACCAGCACATCGGCTCACAATAGGAAAGGGGTGTGTAATCATGCCTCACACCATAATAGACTCCGAGGAGGCTCTCTCCATCCCTCAAGACACTCTAGTTTGGGGACTCGTCACCAATCAGCAGGAGCTTCAGGAAAACAGTATTTCACTCGAGAATCTCAAAAAAATTGAAACACATACCAATCAGGGAAACATGTTTTTTGAAGGCAGCGGATCCACCTTTGTTCAGGCTTTTAAAGACCGGATACAACACATTCTTGAGGTTAATGGTGCTTTTTTCCATGAACATAACGTATAAGGATAGATCGTGTGAGTGAAGCGAACCACGATCTTATCCCGTGTTGAACAAGCCCGGTCTAGTATAAAGGAAATATCTTTTGGGGGGCAAGGAGAGGAAGGAAAACTATGGTGAAAGGCTCAGATGGCAGAACGCACCTATCCATTCACCTGTGACAGGCAAAAAAAAA
>JGI10211J34971_10001808_pt1 | contig 17558 bp, 14 predicted proteins | sample Etolagsediment_FD_34971 | JGI IMG/M metagenome (IMG submission 34971) | reverse complement strand
AAAAATTCAGATATTAAATTTAATAATTTTAATTTTAACAATAATAATTCTAAGAAAAATAATAAAATTACAAATAATAACAATAACAATAATAATAATAACAATAATAACAATAACAACAATAATAGTATGAATAACAATAATGCTAATAATGAAAGAAGTAAAAATAATGAAGAATTTAATAAAATGTTAAATAATATTAAAGTTCAAGCAAAAGAATTCAAAAAAGTAAGTGATAATTTTTCAAATAGTATTCGTGAAATGCCATTTACCCTTAAGGCATTTAATTTTGTTGTTTGTTTCATATTTTTAACATTATTTACAAGAATTAAATACAATTTAACATTAAGTATTATTTTTGGTATAGGTTGTGCTGCTTCATTATATTTATTTAGTACTTATTTATCTGTTGTTTTTATTATTCTTTATGTTGTATATATGATAAAAATAGTAAATGAAAAAAATAAAAGTTTTGGAATAATTATTAAACCCACTAATTTATTAACCAATTCATCTAAAAAAGCAATGATGTGTGATACTACACCAAATAGTGATAATATTATTCAAGGAAATGTATATAAAGACCAAATGGATAACAAACATTTTACATACAGTGTATTTTTATATATAAATAGTTCAAATCCTGTTTATCCAAATAATTTCAGTAATTATCGTTATAGAGAATGGAAATCTGTTTTTTATTGTGGTACTGAAGCTATTTCTCGTGATTACAATACTCAGGAACAAGAAGAAGAACCAATTGATTTATTTAGTTTAAATCAACTTCCTGGTTTATGGTTGGATCCTACACTTAATAATTTAATTTTTGTCATAAATGATGGTATAAATACTGAAAGAGCATTATTAGAAAATGTACCTTTAAATGAATGGTTTAATATTACAATAATAATGAATGGAGCATCAGTTGCTATTTATAAAAATTGTAAAATGGAAATAGATATTGCTCTTAAGAATTATCTACCCGATACATCTGATTATAATTTATATATAGCAAATGATGGTGCTTTAAATACCGATAATAAAAATGGATTTTCAGGTCAAATGGCATTTTTAAGTTATTATAATTATTTATTAAATCAAAATCAAATAAATGACATTTGTTCTTATTATGGACCTATTTTAAAGAAATATCAAGATAATCAAAATAAAGGAATTACTTATGAAACTTCATGTTTAGTAACAGATAGTGATGTTTCAACACTTTAAGAAATTTTATATATAAATATTTTTTTCAAAAAGTTTTTATAAATATCTTTATTTATGAAAAATAATTTCTAACTATTAGTTATATATTATGTCGAGTAATAATAATTCAGTAGCAAATGTAAAAACAAATAATACTTTTAAAACAAACAATGGTGCTAAAGGAAATAGTTATTCGGGAATGGGTAAAATTTTCTTTATTATATTTGTTATTGTTTTTATTGTAGGTCTTATTTATGTTATTTATTTAGCAGTAGATGCAGTAAATACAAAAAATGCAATGAACCCAGTTGTTGTAAATGATACTATTGATGCCGATGTTACACGCCCTGCTTTTAATCTTCCTGAAGTCACTACAGGATTAAATCAAGCATTCAGCACATGGATTTATGTTAAAGATTTTAATTATAAATTTGGTCAATACAAAAACATATTATGGAAAGGAAATCCCGGAACTGGTGGAGGAAATGTTCATAGTCCCAGTTTATGGCTTTATCCTTTAACAAATTCACTTAAAGTTGTAACATCAACACAAGATACTTCTGGTGTTGAATCATGTGATATTCCTAATATTCCTTTAATGACATGGGTTCATATTTGTTATGTACTTAATAATAGAACAGTTGATATTTATATTAATGGAAAATTAGAACGCAGTTGTGCATTAAGAAATATTCCTGTATTAACTGCTGACCCAGTTTATATTACAAATGCCGGAGGTTTCTATGGAAAAATGGGTAAAACACAATATTTTACAAAAACATTATTACCAACAGATGTTATGAATTTATATCAACAAGGTCCTTTAGGTTCTACACAATATCAAGTTCAATTCTTCCAAGATGGTAAATTTGTAAGTGTATCAAATAACAGTGCTTTTGAATCTTAAAAAAATATTAAGAATACTAAAAAATTAAAATAAAAAAATATAATTACTATATATAGATGTCTTCTAATAATGTATCAATGAATACAGGAGCAAATAATCCAGGTAATAATAAAGGAGGTAATAAAATATTTGGCCTTGTAATGATTGTTATAGCAATTTTACTTGTTTTATATTTTATTTATTCAATTGTTGTTGGTTATCAAAATTATAATAAATATAGCCCTTATTTAATTAATGATTTAGTAAGTGGAAATACAGCTTATAAAATTCAAGCCTATAAAATTCCACAACCTCAAGATAATCAATATGGTACTGAATTTTCATATAGTTTTTGGATTTATATCAATGATTCAAATTTTGATACTTCTTGTGATGAAACCAATATTTCAGGTTTTAAACACGTATTCCATAAAGGAAGTTATGATTATAGTAATAATCATTTACCATTACTTCAAACCCCTGGAGTGTGGTTATATCCTAATACCAATAAATTTAATATTCGATTCAATACATATCAAAATATTGTAGAATCTTGTGATGTAGGTAATATTCCTCTTAATGCATGGGTTCATTGTTCTGTTATTTTAATTGGTAATAGTGTTGATGTATTTATTAATGGAAATTTAAAGAAACGCCAAAAATTAAGAGGAGTCCCAAAACTTAACTATGAAAATTTATATATTTCTAATTGGGGAGGTTTTGATGGTTACTTATGTAGATTTAGATATTTTAACTATGCTATTCAACCATTTATGATTGAATATTTGTTTAATGAAGGACCATCTAAGAAATTTGATTCATCATATAATACAGGAATTAATAATCCAAGTCCTACACTCAGTCCTCAATATTGGATGAGAACTGGTTTTCCCAATTCAAATGTCCCTAAATAAAGGAATTATTTAAAAGTTTTTTTTAAAAATATATAAGATTATTCATTGAAAACTTATATATAAGAAAATATATTTAAACATTAAATGTCTTTAAACAATGACAAAAAAAAATCAAAATTAATTAAAATAAAAAATACTATTTTTAAGGAAAAATATTTTTTAGGAAAAAAAGGATTTGTCATTAATAAGAGTTTTATAGAAGAAGAACAATTAGAAGAAATTAAAAAAGAACTTCATGTTACACCATTCACAAATAGTGATTATGGTGTTCCTGAAAAACCTTTTAAAGTTTTTCGAGAAAACTCAACACATTTATATGTACCTAAATTTTTTGGTATTCAAAAATTTGAAATGCCAAAAAACAATATTTCTCCAAAAGGTAAAAATATTGATATAGAATTTAAATTAAAATTAAAAAAAGAACAAGAACTTCCTGCTCAAAAAACAATGGATGCTTATCATGAAAAAGGTGGTGGAATATTATCTCTTATTCCTGGATTTGGCAAAACCATTATGGGTTTATATTTTATTAGTCAGCTTAAGAAAAAGACTCTTGTTATTGTTCATAAAGAATTTTTAATGAATCAATGGATTGAGCGTATTCAGTTTGCTATTCCAGAGGCTAAAATTGGTATTATTCAGGGTCCAAAATGTGAGATTGATGACAATGACATTATTATTGGTATGTTACAAACATTGTCAATGAAAGACTTTCCAAAAGATACATTTGATGATATTGGTCATGTAATTATTGATGAATGTCATCGAATTCCTTCTCGTGTATTTATGAAAGCATTATTTAAGATAAATTGTAAATACATGTTAGGTTTAAGTGCAACCCCAAATCGTAAAGATGGGTGTACTAAAATATTAAAATGGTTTATTGGTGATATTATTTATAATGGTAAGAGTAGTCAAAAGAATATTGTTAAAGTGGATCGTTACATTATACATAGTGAAGATGAAATATATAATCAAGAAAAATTTAATTTTAGAGGACAAGTACAATCGGCGACGATGATTAATCAAATAGCCAATTATCGACCACGAACTCTTATGATTATTGAAGAAATTAAAAAAGAATTAGAAAAGCATGATAATCGTCAATTTTTAATATTAAGTGATCGAAAGCAGCAATTATTTGATTTTGAGAAATTTCTTAAAGAAGGTGGAATAGAAAGTGTTGGTTATTACATTGGTGGAATGAAACAGAAAGATTTAAAAATAAGTGAATCAAAAAGAGTATTACTTGGAACATACCCAATGGCAAACGAGGGATTAGACATACCAAGTTTAAACGGATTAATTTTAGGCACACCAAAAAGTGATATTATTCAAACGGTTGGTCGTATTTGCCGTGTTAAACATGAAAATATTCAACCTCTTATTATGGATATTGTGGATAAATTCTCTATTTTTGAAAATCAATCAAGAAAACGATTTAAATTGTATAAACAATATAAATATGAAATCGAAGATATTAAATATGACATGGATAAAAATGAAAAATTTGCGCATAAAAATTATGATTTTCATCATATATTTGATCAATCATCTGATGATGAACCTATTGATTTAAATGAAAAAAAAAAGAAAAATGAAAAACCTATTCAAACTAAAAAAGAAAAATATGATGAATTATTTAAGTCATTGGACATGTTTAATTAAATTCTATTTTTTTTAGAAATATTACAATTTCTTGAGTTATTGTTATATTGTGATGATGTAGAAGTTAATAAATTTTGTTTTGATGGTGATACTATTGAAGCTTCTTTTGCGCTTTTTGACATTCCAAAAATAAGTCCAGCAAATACTTCATTTTCAATCAAAATTGTTTGAAGTTCATTTTTAATATATGATTTAAAAAGATAACCATCTAAATTCTTACCTTGACATAGATCATTTGTTTTTTCTATAATTTTATTTCTTAAATTATTTAATTCATCATTTCCATAATCATCAATCAAAGAAGTTAAATTTTCTTCTTCAGTTTCAGTTTTATTATTATTATTATTATTATTATTATTTTTTTTTTTTCGTGTTTCTAAAAAGGTGTACCACCATTTATCATCAAGTATTTTTTTTAATATATCAAAACTAAATAATTTATTCAAAATAGTAAATGACATTTTATTATTACCACAAGCATCATCTTGATGACTACATACTTTATACCCATAATCTTTACTTAATCGTACACATTTTAAATTTCCACAACATGTGTTTTCACCTTTTTCATCAACTAAACATTTTTCATTATAATGTGCACAATTATCTAAATAAATATTTTCTTCATCAATGACTTCACCTTGTATATTTTTTATAATTTTTTTGATTATTTTCTTTTTTCGTTCTCTTTTTCTTTTCATTTGTCGTCGTGCAATGGCCCAAGGAGTATAGCTTCGACTACATAAATCTTCATAGTTCACATTTAAAGGATAAGTATCTAAATCAACAATACCATCAGTAGAATCAAACTTTTCTGTATTTAGATAATCATTTATAAATATAAAAACAATTAATAATAATATTAAAATAATTAAATAATTCATCTAATAAAAGAATATAAAAAAATTATTCATAATATTTATATATTATGAATGTTGTAAAAAAAGAAGACATAATAGATGTATATTCATTTGGTCTATTTCTAAATGTACATACTCAATTAACGACATATACTTTTAAAAACAATGGATTATTTAGTGCTTTTTTTTATTTAGTTCTTTATAATTTATTAACGGGACTTATTTTTCGATATAGTGGAGTTCAAGTACTTACTCATAAATTTTGGAGAAAAAATCTTCATTCTGTAGCAATGCCATTAGTTGCTAATAGTATTTCAAATGTAGTTGCTTTACAAATTCAAATGCCAGAATTAATACTTAATAGACATATTGTAGAATTCATCATGTTATTAGGTTCAAATTATTTCATTAACATACATTATCCGAATGAAATGGAATGTTCAAAAATATTTCGTTTTAACATTACTCTTTTTTATTTTTTATTGTTGATGTTTTATTAACTTTTTTTTGTTGATTAACTTTTATTATATTTTGTAGAAATTTTTCATTTGCAAATGCATTGAATGAAAGAGGACCTAATAAATTAACTAATTTATCAAAATCTTGTTTTGAACCACCTTTTTTTGTCTTTGAAGAACTTTTATTATCTATTAAAAGTTTATTGAGGACTACTAATAAACCAGTAGCAATAAAAGCACTTGTTCCTAAAGGAGCAATAATTGCTTTTAAAATAGAACCTCCTTTTTGTTTGGTATTTTTACTATTTGATTCTTTAAATGATTCATAAAGATCACTTAATAATATAGAAATTCCCCCTTTATTTCCTAAGGGTTGAAGTATTTCATTTAATTTTTGATAAATACCACTTCCACCTTTCATCATACTTTTTTTAGATTGAGGTTTTTCAACAGCAAAATGATGAAGTAATAATAAAGCAGCCAATACTAATAAATTACCTCTTCCTAATGGTGCTAATATTTGCTGCATCCCCATCATTCCACCTTTCATTGATTTCTTTATTTTTTTATTATCAACACTTTTATCTACTACACTATGATATAAAAATATTAAAAGTACTAAATTTATTAAGGAATTCATTGATAATGGTACAAGACCTTTACCAATTTGTTGAATAGCATCAAATTGATTTACTTTTTTTGTTCCTCCGTTTTGCATTTGTAATAATTCAAAAATACTTTTTTTTTGAACAACAGAATTTCCACATCCACAACCTCCTCCACTTTTTTTGTGTTTTTTTCCTCCACCACATACTCCTTGGTTAACAGATTGGTCTGAACCAATTAAATCACCATAATAAATGGGTGCATAATTAAAACTATATCTTGAACGTCCTACTAAACCACCAATTGAACGATTAACATCAATTGTATAACCATCTCCACCTGATTGAATATTTGTATCATTTATAAAATCAAGTGTTTTGGCAGGATGAACATTTTCTTTAAGTAAATAATTATTTACATTATCTTTTAAAGGTTTTGAATAATGATTAGATTGAACTTGTCCACTTACTTTGGAGGGCATATATAATAAATCAACATTTTAAAAATATAAAATTATAAAAAAATATTATAAAGAATCTAATATAATCTGCGTTTTATTTATTGTTGATATATTATCCATACAAGTTGTTTTCTTAAATGGCACCCATTTTTTGAAAAAACTATTATAATTACATTCTACAAATATACATTTGTTTTTCTTTAATTTTGTTAATATATTTTCTTCTAAATTTTCAAAATATACAATTGATTTCAAATATTTACTTGTTTCAATATCCGGAACACTTGCAAGTGAATGCTTTTCAATATTATTATTTGAACTATAACAATATAATTCATAAATATCTGATATTTTTGTTGGATTAATTAAAAATTTACATGTTGTTTGTGTTAATTTATTGTCTTTTGTTGGTTTTTCCTCTTTTTCTTCATTTACATCGATTAAATCCCCAAATAATTTATCATCATCATCTTCTTCAATAACTTCTTTTTTCAATTTATTTACTTTCTTCATTTTATCTTCCTCATTTTCATCTACTATTACCTTTTCATTATCAATCGTCACACCATTCTTTAATATTTTTGAATCTGAACGACATTCTGGGAATGGAAATAAATAGTTATTACTAAAATTACTATTGTTCTTAAATATAAGACCACTATTTTTATAATTTAAAATTTTCATATAATCTTCGATTAAAGCTTTTATTTCTATACTTTTAAAATATTCTTTCTTTGAAATATAAAGCTCTTCATCTAAAATATATTTGTTTCTAAATATTCTTTCTAATATATGATGACGGTGATCAAAGTTTTCTGTTATAAGAGACCTACCTTTATAATAAGGTAAATCATTCACTAAAAATATATATTTATTTTCTTCTGTTTTTACTATTTCTCCCTCAAATAATGTGCCTTCAAATAAATCTTTCGCAAACTTGATTTGAACCACATTCATTACAAGATTTTTTTTATAAATAAAAACACAATAGTTTTTATTGTTCACACATGTTAAAAATAAGATATATGGCTTACCAAATGATTTTAATAAAATATTAAAATCACTTTTCTCCAAATTATCTAAATTACTTTTATTTAATACAGAATAATATTTACCTGATACATTAAAATTACCTATTGTTCTTAATTGATTATTTATGTCACTATATAATTTTGAATGACTTTGTACAAAATTTGATTTTTTTCCGAAAAAAAAAGAATAACTCATCTTTACTTTAAATTAGGAAATTGTTCTTATATATTTTCAACTTTTTATTTTTTTTAAAAAAATTTATTGTTAACTATTAGAGCCTATGAATACTTTAAATAAAAAAAAAACAATAAAACCTTATATTGAAAAAATTAAAAAGACATCTTATAAAACAGTTGTAAATCAACTTCATCTTCAATCTAAAAAAAAAGAGTTAACAAAAACCCAAAAAAATAATATTTTTAATACTATTCATAAATTAGAATTATGGAAGAAAAAAGAATCATTAAAAAAAGAAAAAATGAAAGAGTCCATCAAAGAAAATATTAAAATCAATATGAATACTCATATTTCAAAAAAGACTTTAAATAAAGCAAATCTTCATTCAAAAGAAGTCAATGATTTTAAAAAAAATTTGAAAAATGATTTTAAAAAAAAATCAAAAGTCAATATTAAAAAAAATAAACATTCATCAAAAATAAAGAATGTTTCTAAAAATACCTCATCTAAAAAAAATAATATTCAACAATTAAGTAATAAAGATATATTAAATATGATTAAAAATGATAAATAGGTAATATATTTAATATTTCTTCACAATTCATTGCATTATTTTTAAAATAAGATTCAATAAATGATTCTGTTCTTGGGTCTTGAAATGAAGTTATAATTTTCTCATATATGTGTATTAATTCATCCCCTTCTTTGTTTCCTTGATATTCTAATATTAAACAATGATTTTCTACACAATATTCTTTGGTTTGATTAATAAAAACATAATTAAATTGATATTTACCCATACCATACCCACGATTAATTAATATAACTGGTTTATTTGTTCCTTTTCTTTGAATATAATTTTTTTTACTTTCATTTTTAAAAGATGTTATTTCAAAATGATTCTTTTTAAAATATGAATTATATATTAATAATGTATGTTCCGCATTATTTGTTAAAATTTGTTTATGTTCATTCCAAATAACACTTCCTACCTTAATAGTAAAGTTTAAATTATTTAAAAAAGTACAATCACTAATAAAATGTTTTAATGAAATAATTTGTGATGGTTCATGAAAAATAGTATTTTGATTAATTTTTAATACAAAATCTTTATTTTTAGTCATACTTTTTTTATTTTCAATAATTAAAATAAAAACATCTTGTTTGGTTTTCATAAATTTACATTCAGGAATAACAATTATTTCATGAATTTTAAAGTTATTTTGTATATAATGACGTGTTTTATCATAATATAAACAATTTAAAAAATTAATTGGTAAAATAAATGCTAATAAACCATTTTTATTTAATTTTTTTAAACAATCCAATAAAAATAAGATAAAAATATTTGGTCTTCCACTAAAATATTGAAAATAGGTTTCAGATACATCACTTTTACTTAAAACATAATAAGGTGGATTTCCAATAATTAAATCATATTTTTTATTTTCTTGAACTTGAAAAAAATCTTTATTTTCATATTTTAAATGATTTTTTTTTAAACATAAATCTTTTGTTTTTTCAAAAATAGTAGTATTTTTTTCATAAGCATCAATTTCTTTTTTTTCAAAACATTCATCTAATTTAAATAAAAATTCACCAGAACCACAACATGGTTCTAATATATTTTTTATCATTAATTTATTTTTTTTGATTATTGTTTTAATTTTATTTAAGGTAATATCAATAATAGATTGGGGGGTAAAATAAATACCATTTTTTTTTATTTGTTCAATACTTAAATCTTTTGTAAGTTCATAACTAATAAGTGAAAATTGTATTTCAGAATTTAATATATCCATACTTATATTTATTTATTTCATTTTAAATAAACAATTGTTAATAATATTATAAATTTAAAACAATATTTTTAATAAAAAATAAAATCAATATGTCTGATTTTAATTATGATATAATTTATGTTCAATCTCATAAAGAAATCGATTTTACAAATATTCAAAATATAAAAATTTTGAATGAATTAAAAAATTACATTAAAAATATAATTAAACTTACTTCTAATAAACATAAAGTTATAGTAAAACAAGTAAATGAAATTAAAAATAAAATTAAAAAATTAGAAATTAAAAAAGAAAAAATAGATAAAAAAAATAAAAAAAACAAAAAATTTTTATGTGATAGATGTTATATTAGTTTTACATCTTATAAAGATTATAATAATCATACTAAAATTAATTGTAGTCTTTATCAATTACATAAAAATAAAAATGACAAAGAATATAAAGAAATTATATTTACAATAAAAAATGAATATAATAATGTTTGTAAATTAAACCAAAAATTATTATATGAAGAAAAAATATTAAAAAAATATGAACCTTTATATGATTATATTATAGATTTAATTAAAAATATCAAATTACAATGTCAAAATTGTTTAAAAAAAAATGTAATCATAGATAATTGTAAATGTACTTATAACCATAATTTATGTACAGATTGTTTTGATAAAGTTGATAATAAATGCCCTGTTTGTAATGATATCATAAAATGTGAAATGTGTCCAATTTGTATGTCAAATAAAAATGAATTAATTGATATAAAATGTTCAAATCATCATAAAATATGTGCTGATTGTAATACAAAAATATTAATGAATAAACATTTATGTCCATTTTGTAGAAACATTATTAAATAATTAATGAATAGTTATAATATCATAAATAAACCAAAGTTTTGAATTTTTTTTTATATATTGATTATATCGTAAATAAAACTCAATATAATAACAAATTTGTTCTGTTTTTTTTATTAATTCAATATTTATTTTAAATGTTTTACATATACCTATTAATTCTGGTTTTTTAAATGTTCCACATACACGACCTGTATACTCTCCTCTTTTTGATTTTTTTCCTTCTACAGTTGTTTTACCTATTTCTTTCTTTTTATTTGTTATTTTAAATTTCTTTTCATTTTTCATAAATTCAAGTATCCCATATATATCATTACTATTTTCTAAATTTACTTTATTTGATTTTAAATGTATTCTTCGTAAACTTATAATTTTATCTTTTTTAGAAGGATGAGCTTTTTCAAAAGATATATTTTTTAAATTAATATTTTTAATTGATACATTACTATTTATTTGTTTTAATACATAAACATTTCCATAACTAATAAAACCAATATAAATATTATTTTTAATTTTATTTTTATTATAATTATAATCTTGATAATAATTTAATAACATATTTCTTTGATTATAATATTCAATAATTAAATTTATTATATGCTTATATTCTTGATTTATATCATTATTATAATATTTAATTAATACTAATTTAATAAAATGATGTTCGTATTTTTCATTTAATTTATCAACTAAAGTACCAACAATGGCTAATTGAAGATATTTATCATTTTTGTTAATAGATAAAATATTATTTTTTAAATAATTATCAATTAATTTTATTTGTATATTAAAATTATCATTATATTTATTGTCATTTGAATTTGATTTATAATTGAGTTCATATTCAAAATTATAATCTTGTAGAGATATATTTTTCTTTTTATTACTTAATGGATTTACTCTATATTCAATAGGAATTTTTGTATTTACAACATCAATTGGTTGAAAAACATAATAATCTCCTATATAAATAATATATCCTTTAATATTAAACTTATCTAATACTGTTTCATTTTTATTATTTACTAATTGTTCTAAAGCACTATAAATAAATAAATTATTCATTTCAGGATATTTTTTTTTAATTTCATCTTTAATATTATCTTCATAATAAGCATAATTTTCTTTGAACATTTTTAAAATAATATTTTTACATTTTTGTATTTCATTTTTACCCGATGAAATATTAAATGTATCATTATTTATTGGGTATTTAATTTTTGGATTAGGAGTCCAATTACATTGATAATCACAATTTTCATAATAATCACATATTGAACTATATGGACAATCCCCTAAGTTCACTTCAATAGTTTCTCTATTTGAATTAATTTGTTTAATTTTCTTTTTACTTAATATTATATTTGCTTTTTTAAATAAAACACAATCTACTGATGATTCTTTTAAAATTCTGTTAATTTTTTTAATAATAATATCTTTTAATTCAGCATTTCGGTATATACGTGAATCTACTGATTCGGTTTCTCCAAGTTTTGATTTTGAATTCATATTTGCACTATATTCAAATATTTCTACATTTTGTTCTTCAGGTGGAAGATTAATATGAGAATTTTTTCGGATTGCTCTACCAATAATTTGTGAGTGTCTTGATAAATTATACCATGGTTCTACAATATGAACTTGTCTTATATTTTTAAAATCTAAACCTTCACTAACTGAAGTTGTACCAATAAATATTTTTACTTCTTCTCCATACATATTATTTTTATTTGAAAATGTAGATACTGCTTCATCTTTTTTTATTTTAATAATATCTCTTGGTTCACCTAAATATATCATATATTGAGCTCTACGAAATACATGATAATCACTTAAATTTTTATTTTGATGAACATCTTTTTCAATTGTATTTCCGCATAAATAACATATGGGTTTGCTCTTACCTCCTCCTTTTTTTTTATTTGGTGAATAATCTAATAATTGATGTTCTTCTTTTGCACATTTTCGACTAATTCCATTTTGTTCTAACATAAGTGCTAATGGTATTACACCTTGGTCAATAAAAAATGAATATATAAAAACAAGACCTTTTGAATGTTTTATATTTTTTAATATTTCATGAAATTTAATTGAATAATCTTTAATATGATTTTCATCAGTAAAAGGTACTTCATTTTCTTTTCCTTCATTAAATAAAGCATGTTTTTGATATTTATAAGAAACTCTTTTTTTTTTATTTTTATATTCTATTTTTTTTACAAAACCTGANTTACCATTATCTTTTGAATATTCCATCATTTCTTTACCAAAACTACCATNAGNTGATAATTTCTTATTTTTATCTTTTTTAGGGTAAACAATATTTGATATTTCAATTAAATCATAAAAAATATTTTTTTTATTGTTTCTATTATTTTCTTCATTAAAACTATTATTTTCATCTATTCTATCATTAAAATTACTTTTTGTTTTTTTATTAAAATAATGTATATATGTTTCATTTTGTACTTGATTCATAGGTAAGTTTATTAATTTTGTATATTTAATTTTTTTATCTTTTTTTAGTTCTTTACCATTAATATCATATTTTAATTGTGGAATACTTGCTTTTTTAGGATAAATTTTAAATGGAAAAACATAAGGTTTTTCAGCACGTACATAACTGACATACCCTTTCATTATATTTTTTAAAAAAGCTTCTGCATCTTTTTTTAGATTTCCTTCACTATCAAAAATTTCATTCTTTGTTATATTTTTTCGTTTATCATTTTCTAATAATAAATTTAAATAAAATATTATTTCATCCGCGCGATCAAACATAGGTGTTGCACTCATTAATACAAGTTTAATATTCTTACCATATTTTATAATTGACATTAACATATTTTGAACTGTTTTTTCAAGTTTTTCTGTTTTTGCTGTCTTTATATTTTGAATTTCATCAATAATAATAACTCTATCATCAAATTCCCGAGATATCATTTGTTTTATATCTTCTGTTATAGTTTCTTCTGAACCATCCCATTCCCTATTATATTTTCTTGTTTTTTTTTTTATGTTATTTGCAAATTTTATGTACCCAATAAATTCATAATAAGAATTAATCATTTTTTTAACTTCTTTTTTACGTTGAATTTCAGTTAAATACATACTTTCAGCCCCTAAATCATAATCTCTACCAGTACATTGTAAATTTATATTTTGATATTCTTTTGATATTTTTTCTTTTGAAAAATCATAAATTTCTTTTTTAAAATTTTTATCTATACCCGGATTACAAATAATAAGTACCTTTTTATTTATATTTTTTAATGTTTTTTTAAAACCTTCTGCAATTGAAATAGCACTACATGTTTTACCAACACCTGTACCATGAAAAATCAATATACCATTGTAAGGAGTATCTGGACTAATATAATTCTTTAAAAAATTTTGATGAGGTTCAAGTTCAAATTCTTTTATTTTTTTTTCATTTTTTACAACATTTTTATTTAAATCAATCGAATGTTTTATTTCATTTGAACGAAATTCATTTTTTATATAAATTTCTTCATTAAAAGATGGACTTGTTAATTCAGGATAATACATAAATGAACTCTCATTTTTAGAGGGCATACTAATATTTTGTAAGATAAAAATATAAAAAACTTAAAGATATTCTTTTATAAATAAATAAGAATAATGAATAGTAAAAATGAAAAACAAAATAATTATTTATATGAAATATTAGAAGATGAATTTAATGTTGATTTACCAATACATAACGATGAATTAAAAAAAGATAATGAATTATCTTATTGTATTAATTGTGGAAAGAAAGGTCATAATTATAAGAAATGTTTATACCCAATAATTAGTATTGGAATAATTTGTGTAAAATTTCAAAAAATAAATATTTATTTTAATCAAATTTTAAATTATTCAAAAAAAATACAAAATAATTACTTATTTTCTATAGATGAAATTAGTAAACTTCAATCTCTTAAAAAAATATTAACACATTATGATATAAGTCAATTTGATAATAATATAGAATATTTAATGATACGACGTAAGCATAGTTTGAATTATATCGAATTTATACGTGGTAAATATGATATTAATAACATTGAATATTTAGAAAATATAATAAATTTATTAAGTAAAGAAGAAAAACAACTTATTTTAACTCATAATTTTCAGGATTTATGGAATATGTTATGGAATGATAATAAAAAAAAGTCAAATGAATATAAAGAATCATTAAATAAATTCGAATCTCTTAAAAAAGGAATTACAATAAAGAAAAATGATATTAATATAAAAATAAATTTAAAAGATTTACTCAAAGTAAATTTTTTTAGTTTTGATGAACCTGAATGGGGATTTCCAAAAGGTCGTCGTAATTTTAAGGAAAAAAATATAGATTGTGCAAAACGTGAGTTTATTGAAGAAACGAATTTAAAGAATGAAGATTATAATATTTTGAATATGAGTCCATTAGAAGAAACTTATTTATCTACAAATTCAAGTAAATATAAACATATTTATTATATTGGACAATGTATAAATAATAAATTAGAATTAAAGATAGATGAAAACAATATTGATATGATTACTGAAATTGGTGATATTAAATGGTTTTCAATTGATGAAGCATTAAAGAAAATTCGTTTTTATAATATAGAAAAAAAAACAAAGCTTATTTATTTACATAATATGATAAAAAATACATTAATAAATTTTAAAGAATTATTAGATGAAGTGTTATAGATTATTTCTTTTTTTTATTAAATATATGATAATAAATCATACATATTAAGATTATTACACAAATAATAACAAGTAAATTATAATAATTATAAGAATTTTTATTTTCAAAATTTTCAATGATGTTTTCATTAAATATTTTTTTATTATAAATATCTTCATATTTTTGAATTACAGCATCATAACTTAATTGTTTCTTACCTATTTCAGCATTTACCATATTATGCATATCAATGAGCCAATATACAAGTTCTTTTTTTGTATTTAAATGATTATTAATAGGATGTTCTTTTAAATGACGAATATAATTTTTTTTACATACTGCACAAGGAATTACATTTTGAAGACTTTCAAAAAAAATTTTATAATTATATTTTTCTTCATTATTAGGAAAATTAGGATAATTCATTGTAATAGTATGAAGTGAAAACCACATACTTGAACCCCAAATATTTTGATTCATATTACTGATATTTAATAAGAAATTAAATATAATTTATAAAAAAAAATATCTTATTAAATTTTATAATGAAAATGAAAAATGTTGATACCTCTTTAGAAAAAATGAATTCTACTTTAAGACAATCTCTTGGATTTTTAGATAATACAAATGTTTATGTGGCCGTTGTTTTTATCTTATTTTTATATAACCTTTGTGTATTCAAAAACATTAATGCTATGGTTGGTAATTTTTATCAACATACCATTGTCAGAATTATCATGTTAATTCTTGTCATCTATGTAGCACAAAAGAACTGTGTATTAGGTTTATTACTTGCTATGTCTTATGTCATTTCTCTTTACTATAATTCAATGATGGAAAATTTTGAAAACGAAGAAATGAGAAATGAAATAAAAGATAGAATGGAAGATAAAAAAAATAGGATGGAAGATAAAAAAAGTGAAATGGAAGATGAAGAAGAAATGACTAATAACAATGTTGAAAGTTTTGTTACAAAAGCAGGTATGAATTTAGATATGAGTAATGATGATTCAATGATGAATAATGATTCAATGATGAATAATGATTCTATGATGAATAATGATTCAATGATGAATAATGGTTCAATGATGAATAATGGTTCAATGAAAAATGATTTATCTAAAACCACATGCATGCAAAACTATTATCCTCAAAATGAAAATGTAGGGGATGTATGCTCACCAGTTGCAACTTACCAAGGTGAATATAATGCTCAAGGATTAAATGAACCTATTGGTTTTGACCAAAATCAAGGTGGCTATACCATCTAAATAAATATTTTTTTATAAAACTTAAATTATTTTTATAGTTAATCTAAAATAATTTATTAAATATTTTTTGAAATAAAAAGATGATAGAATAATTATACTAAAGCATTTAAGTTTTGATTTGCTTTATTTTGATTAATTTTTTCATTTTTAATTTTTTGAACAAGTTTATTCATTTTTATTTTATTTTTTTTATTTGTTGTATTTGAAGTATTTTTTTTATTATTATTTGATGTTGAAAATAAATTACCAAATAAACCTTTATTATTTGTATTATTTCTTGTATTATTAGAATTATTTCTGTTATTATTATTTACTGATTCAGTATTTGTATTTCTATTATTATTTAATACTAATGGTTGATTTTCAACAATATTTAATGTAGCATTATTGGTATTACCATTATTATTTGAAACCTTCATATTAACATTCATATTTAAGTTTTTATTTGCATTTAAGTTTTTATTTGCATTTAAGTTTTTATTTGCATTTAAGTTTTTATTTGCATTTAAGTTTTTATTTGCATTTAAGTTTTTATTAGCATTTAAGTTTTTATTAGCATTTAAGTTTTTATTTGCATTGTTATTAGGTTTAACATTAATATTTGATAATAAAGTATTATTTTTATTTACAGTAATAGTATTATTTAAATTTTCACCTTTTTCATTTAATAA
>JGI10211J34971_10001807_pt1 | contig 17572 bp, 18 predicted proteins | sample Etolagsediment_FD_34971 | JGI IMG/M metagenome (IMG submission 34971) | reverse complement strand
AGAAAATATGTTTCATCAGCATAAAACTCCCAAGACTCTTCAATGCCACCAAAAATATCTCCTGAAAAAAGAGTTTTTGTTTGAGGCTCATAACTTACAAATGCTCCTGGAGAGTGACAATAGGGAGTAGTATGAAATTCTAGTCTATAGCCATTTGAGGTTATGAGTTGATGATGGTGTTTATCAATCTCATAATAATCTGAAGTAACCAGGTAATGCTTAATTAATAGAGACATTCTAGAATGCGTTACAATCAGTAAATCATCTCTCTTTATAAGCTTTTCTATCTCAGGTACAGCAGCAACCAAGTCTGGATCTTGATGATGAAGAACAATATATTTTATTGATTTCATATCAACTACTGTTTTGATTTTACGTACAGTTTCTTCAAATTCTAACATAGAACCTGGATCAATTAAAATGGATTCATTCCCATTTTTGATTAAGTAAGGATGACATTGAAAAGGATCATTTTCAAGATACATACCAATCCAGTATATATTTTGGGCAATTTCTATGGCATCTTTATAATTGTGTAGTGGTTTATACATTACCCTCAAACCATTGTAGTTGATCTCTTAGCTCTACTACCTTACCAACAACGATAAGAGCAGGAGTAGGTATATCCTTTGCTTTTTCAACTATATTACTGAGAGTACCAACAACTACACTTTGATCTTTTGTGGTTCCTTTTGAAATGACAGCTACAGGGTAATCTTTTTCTTTTCCAATCTCTATGAGTTTTTTACTAATCTGAGGAAGATTATGAAGACCCATTAAAAATATAATCGTATCATCTGTTTTAAAATTTTCCCAAGGGATTTGAGATACTTTTTTATTTGGTGACTCATGACCTGTTACGACTCGAAAACTCACAGCAACACCACGATGGGTAACTGGAATACCAGCATAAGCGGGTCCGCTAATAGCAGAAGTAATGCCTGGAATTATTTCAAATTTAACATTACGTTGAAGTAAATAAAGAGCTTCTTCACCGCCACGACCAAAAACAAATGGATCACCACCTTTAAGGCGAACTACAGTTTCGTATTTTAATGCGTTTTGATAGATAACTTCATTAATGTCATCTTGAGGCATAATATGACGGCCGTCTTCTTTGCCAACATAAACGAATTCACATCCATCTTTAGCCATCTCTAAAATATCGGGATTTGCAAGACGATCGTATATAATTACATCGGCTTCACTTATGACACGTGCTGCTTTCATTGTTAACAATTCAATATCACCTGGACCTGCACCTGTTAAAAATACTCTGCCCATTACTCTTGTTCCTCGTAAATAAATATACCTGATGGTTTTTTAATTTGAAATATCTCTCGACTTAAATACCACTCTTTTGTATTTAAAACAGCGACTTTATTTGTATCATTGACCGATACGTAAAGATTTGGTCTTATATTTGACCATCTCACATGTAAAACTTTACCATCAAATTCAAAACGTTTAATGATTTTGAGAGTTTGTGTATCTATAATCTGAATAACAGGAAATTTTTCACCACTAAAAGTAACTGCTAGGTATTTTTTATCTGGAGAAAGAGCGGTAAATACAGGAAGCCCCTCCATTTCTATATTTTTAACAAATTTGAAATCAGGTGTATAAACTAAAACTTTGTTGTCTCCTACTGCTGGAATGAATACATGGCCACCACCAATACTCCAAAAACCAAAATGTGGTACTTTGAGTACAGGTTTTCTGTCGTCGAGTAAAATATCTATTTTTTTGTATTGCATTTTGTCTAAATCAACTACGCCAAAATATTCACTTTGAAAAAAACCTGTAATGAAGTTATTATCTTTAATCATTGCATCAAATGGCATAACTCCAACATCTTCAAACTCTTTATGAATTATAAAATTAGGAAGTCCTTTACCGTAGTTTGTATCTTTGAGTACAGTGATTTTGTCATTGTCCATTTGTGAAAATATTAGATAATCTTTATATGATTTAATGCCAACATTTTTAGATCCAGTCTCAAAAGATTGTAAAGGATTTAAATCTCTATCTAAAATATCTACACTTTTTTTAGCATAGTTTGCAACTGCTAGAAAGTTTTTTGTCACAGTGAAACCGATAGCACTATCACTTGTTTTTAGTTCTTTGAGTACGATTTCTTTTTCAGGGTCAAATTTCACAACCCAGCCATCACGAGAAATCACATAACCATCTTTACCCTCAAACTTTACTACACCATGATTCATATTGTGCACGCCTGATAAATGCGATTTTGTCATCCCTTTTTCTATAATTGCCAAGGAGTTACTTTCCCTCTCTACAACAAATACTTTTTCATTCGTATTTAACATAGCTTTTATTGGATTGACACCTGCTGCGTTTAAACTTGAAAAAAGTAAAGTAGCCACTATACTCTTTAGTAATAATTTCTTTATCATTTTAATCCCTTTTTCTTTCTTGTTGAGTTAGATAACATGATGGATCTTCACTCCATAAGTCACCAGTTATAGCATAAGCTCTAGCACGAGAACCACCGTTACAAATATCAAGTTGTTCACAATCAGCACAGATTCCACTGATTTGAGTTCTAGGATGTACTCTAAGCTGCTCTAATAGCTCTCCTGATTGCCAAATATCACCGAAGTCTTGTTCTATGATATTGCCAACAGTCAATGGAAAGAATGGATCAGGTCTAACATCACCTTCAGAGTTTATGTTAAGCAGTTTTCTTCCAGCAGAATTTCCACCCCAAGCGACAAGTCTTTTTCTCATAGCTTCTTTTAGCTCAGGATATCTTGAAGCGAATTCATTAAGAAGAGGGATTGCATCCATCTCCATATTCCCTGTGACTATTTCAATATCTCTGCCTGTTTCATAATATTCAAATGCTTTTGCAATAATAAAGTCAACAGCTTTTCTTCTTTGTTCTTTAGAAAGATCCATTTTTAAGTTATCTAGACCACGTCCAGAATAAACTAAGTGGGAAATATATATTTTAGGAATGTTTTCTTTTTCTGCTAAATCAAAAATGTACTCTAGAGAGCCTATAGTATCTTTAGTCATGGTAAACCTAATACCAACCTTGGCACCAGTAGAGTTTGCAAGCTGTACAGCTTTGAGTGTCTCCCTAAAAGCACCTTTTAGACCACGAAAGTAATCATGTGTTGGCTCATCCCCATCAATGCTTACTCCAACATAGTTAAATGTATCTACAATTCTCTGTACATTGTTTTTCGTAAAGTAAAGGCCATTACTTGAGAGATAAGTAACAATACCATTGTCTTTACAAAAATCAGCAATTTCAAAGAGATCCTTTCTGGTTAAGGGCTCTCCACCTGAGAAAATAATAAATTTAACGCCATTAGCTTTCATTTGTAAAATTGTTTTTTTAATCTGCTCCGTAGTAAGCGTGTCTACTTCGTCAAGAGTAGATTTTGAGTAGCAGTGTAAGCAAGATAAATTACATCTATTTGTAAAGTTCCATATTGCGATAGAACCATCTAAAATTCTTTCTGGTTTACCTTCGACCACTGAAGATATTAGATTTGATAATCTAAACATTATTTTTTGCCTTTATAAGAGATGATGTAGTTTGTAATAGATTCTATTTCGTTGTCATTAAGTTTTAACTGCGTCATAACACTGCGTTTATAGCCAAAAGCTTCATACATTGCTTTTGGCTCTAAAATATAAGCTTTAATTTCATCTTTAGTGCGTTTGTTAGCTATCTCAGTAAAAGGAGGACCAAAGGCAACAGCACTCTGATGATGACAGCCCCAACAGTAAGTTTCAAAGACTTTTTTACCATCTAGATTCTGGGAGCATAAAAGAGAAGAGAGGGTAAGGACGAGTAGTAGATACTTTTTCATATTCATTCTTTCATTTTTATTTGTAATTCTAGCAAAATAAGCTCAAAGCAAAGCTTAGAAAATTAAGATTTTTTTATTTTACTTATTGAAGAGTATCTATTTATTTTATATTTGTAATTGATTAAAATCAATTTTGACTAGTTTTGACTAATTTTTTAGTAAGAAGGAATTGAAAAAGAAGATATTTCTCTCCAAAAGGAGAGAAAAAGGTGACTATGCACCAGGAATAGTTTGTCTATGCTCGATAGAGTAAGTAAAAGTAGGAGTTGTTAAACCTGTGATATATTTAACAAATTTACCTGTTTTAGCTTCGTAAATACCGATACGACCTGCATTCCACTCAGAAATCATAGTCCAGTGACCGTGATTTGCTGGCTCAGCGTGAAGTATTCTAGGAACAATAGCTTTACCTTCAGCATCTTTAACAGTTGGAACATCCCATTTGTAAAGAACTTTGTGAGTTACTGGATCTATTACAGTACCTTTTGTTGTACCAACAGTAATGATTCTATCTAATTCAAGAGTTTGTTTGTTGATTAAATGAACTTGATTCCAAACATCTTCTCCACCAAGAACATTATCTGCCCAAATAAATGGAGTATGTTCTGATGTACCGATAAATAGACCACCACCACCAGTAGGAATCTGACGAATTACATCAAAGTTGTCATCCCAGATAGTAACTTGACCTAAGTTCATGTTTACAGTAGCACCGAGTTGTTGACCTAGTTGTTCATTGTACCATGAAGAACCTTGACCTGGGTGCGGCTTAGCTGAAGGGCCTGTATAGATTTTAGTAACTAAAGATTTAGTTTTAAAATCCACAACACCAACAACATCTGAACCTTGAGATGCGATAAATAAGTATCTACCAATCTCTTTACCTTCATTTAAAAAACCATCGTGAAGGATATCACCAATATTTGGAATATCACCAACGATTGGAAAGTTTGGTAAAGAATAATCTACGATATAAACGTGACCACCATCTTTAAGTGCAAATGCAATATATGGACCATATGGAGTATCAAAAATACCTGCAACACGGGATGAAGCAATATCACCATTTGGTTTAATTACACTTGATGTTGGATAAACTTTAAGTGGTTCAAGCGTCATCGCATCCATAAGTACAGCACCACCTGGTACGTAGTTTCCAGCCATTAGGTATTTACCATCTGGAGAAACTGCAAGACCACGAGAGTCAGAACCAACTTGACATTCAGCAATTTTTTGCTGACCCGGAGTATTAAGGTCAAACATTGTTACTAAACCTGAACGAGAGATTGAGTAAGCATAACGAGGTTGACGCTTATTAGTAACTGTAACGTGAACAGCGAAACCAGCAGGGTGTTTTGATAAAACTTTACCATTTGTGCCATCTACGAAAGCAACACGCTCAGCATCTCTTTCTGTTACGAAACAGATATCAGTATTTTTCTTAACATCTACAGCTTGTGGATATTTTGAGAAGAATTTAGCTCTGTCATTTAAAGGCTTCCAACCAGCTTTAACAGCATCTAGTGTTAATTGCTTGATTGTTCTACCTTTAAAGTGTTGAAGGTAGTCAACCATAGCATCAGCATCTGATTTTGTAAATTTATCTTTAAATTGAGGCATTGCAGTACCTGCTTTACCATTAAGAATAACTTCAGCTAATTCATAAGCATTTTTCTTATCAATAACAGCAGGACGAAGATCAGAACCAACACCACCTTCATGATTTGGACCATGACAACCTTGACATTCTCTTTCAAAAACTTGTTCAACATCCATTTTAGATGTATCAGCCAATAGGCCTGAAGTTACAACTGCTAATGCAGCAGCTGACATGATTAATTTATTTAATCTCATTTTATTTCTCCCTAGAAATTTTAAATATAGCAGGCCCCAATGGAGCCTGCAAAATAGTTACTCTTCGCTCTCTAAACGAGCTTTCTCTTGCTTATAAATCCAAAACATTGGAAGTATAATTATAGTATGTAAAAAGAGTGTTAGAGTTAAGGGGCCTTGATTTAACCAACCAAAAAAGCTTGGTACAACATCTGTGAATGCTTCAAACATAATTTATCTCCTTATCTTTGATGTACTGGATTTTTTCCAGTAGTTAAAAAGTCTTTTATTAGTAATGAAAAACCTACAAACATAACCATACCAGAAATAAGTCTCCAGTCCATAGCTTGTACGAACCACATACCACTTTGTCCATCAAAGTAACCAGCCCAAGTAGCACCCATTTGTGCACGAGAAATGAGAACTTGAACGTAACCTGCAATTGTCAGTGCAACAGTCATACCGAGCATACCACCAACTAATAAACTTACAGACCATATAGAGGCTTTAGTGTTTTTCATAACTTTAATACCATTTGTACCCTGAATAGCAAGATACATCATACCAATCAAAATAGTTGCATAAGCCCCAAAGAACGCTAAGTGTCCGTGAGCCGATGTGAACTGCGTGCCGTGTGTATAAAGGTTTACTTGTGGTAATGTGTGGAAGAATCCCCAAACACCAGCACCTAAAAAGTTACCAAAAGCATTCATCCAAAACCATATAAACGCAGGAGAATTTTTAATTACTGAAATATCATCTTCACCAGCAGCAAGACTATCTGCATTTTGTTTTCCTTGCTCTTTACCCCAGTCGTACATAACGTGGATAAACATTGCAACTAATGGTAATGGCTCTAGCGCACTAAATAATGCTCCAATTTCCCACCAGTACTCAGGTGTACCAATCCAGAAGTAGTGGTGACCTAAACCAAGGATACCTGAACCAAATAGCATAGCTACTTCAATCCATAACCACATTTCAACAACTTTACGGTGTGCGCCAATCATTTGAATAAGACCATACGCTGCTAAAGCACCAACGAAAACTTCCCAAGTAGCTTCAACCCATAAGTGAATTACCCACCACCACCAGTATTGATCGACAGAAATATTATCTGTAAAGAACATACCTGTTAAGTATAAACCAGCAAAAGCAATCATATCCGCCATAAGAACAGTAACAATACCTGAACGGTTACCTTTCATACCTGTTAGGAAAAGATTTGCAACAAATCCAAGAGCAACTACAGTGATACCCCAGTCAGCCCAACGTGGAGCTTCAATATACTCACGACCTTCATGAATAAACCAGATTGACATTTCATCAGCTGGTCCAACTTGAATTAATAAGTATACTAATACAACAACAACAATTGCTGCAACGAATATCCAGTATAAAAGTTTACCAACTTTGATTCCAACAGTTTCAATACCAGTTTCATCTGGTAGTAACCAATAAACTGAACCAAACATTGCAAATACCATCCATACAACAAGTGCATTAATGTGTAACATTCTAGCAACTGAGAAGTCTACTATTTCAAATAAGAAACCTGGCATTACATATTGAATTGCTGCAACTAGACCAAATAATAACTGTGCACCAAATAAAATAGCAGCAAAAGTAAAGTACCATGTCGCTAATTGTTTTGATTCACTTCCAATACCTGTTAAGTGATTACTTGCCATTTCTTACTCCTGCATTTTCCATTCTTCCAAAGTTTCTTGGGAAACCATTTGTATCAATTGATGACATATGTTTCAAGAAAGCTACTAACCCCTTAGCTTCTTCAGCTGTAATACCAAGGTCCGGCATCATACGAGCGTGAGTAGGGTAAGTTGATGGATGTTGTAAGAATTCAGCCATTGCTTCTTCTTTTGTATCCTTACCAGTCATCGCTTGCATTGAACCTTCTGGCCCCCATGCTGGATCTAACCAAGATTTAGTTAAGTCTGGTGCGTAATACGCTCCATTTCCAAGAAGTGTATGACAATTCATACAGTTTTTAGTTTGAGAACCCAACTTACCTAAATGAAGTAAAGCACCAGCTTCTTCTTCAGACCAGTCATCTCTACCAAAAAACTTTTCTTTTTCTTGAAATAATGATTTACCTGACCCATCATTACCACCAACTACTGGAACTTCGTGACCACGTGTCGAACTCATCTCGTAAGTGATTTTATAATTAATAACCGTAGGCCCTGGAACCCTTTTTGTTACACCATTTTGTAAGTCTGCGTCAGTACCCATTGATATTTGACCCGCTGTGTCAAATGTTAACCAAATAAGTAAAACTGATGCAAATCCAGTAATCCACGCTGCTGAACGTTGCCAGAAGCGATTATCACTCCATACAGATTTTTTAGCCACTGTATTCTCCTAATTAATTGCTTGCATAATATATGTAGTATCGTTAATGTTCATTTTCTTCATGAACCTGATCTTGCATATAAAAAACTGCATGTGGAAGTAAAAACAATCCAATTGCAGCAACTACTAAAGCCTTTGCTGTAAAATCACCTACGTGCATTAACGTCCCCATTAAGTATAAACAATAGGCAGTCAACATCCAAAATATATATGCAATAGGCATAGTCCATTTTTTAAGTAAGTTAACTTTTACAGCAGTATATATCCCAACATAGAATCCTCCAAACACTAATACAAGTGCAGAAGAGACAAAAAGAGGTAAAAAATCATCTACCAGTATGTCTTGTCTCATAACTACTTCTTCAATCATTTATCTCTCCTACACTTGTTGTATTTTTTAGAATCAGCTGAAGTTTAGCTCTAATTGAGTCAAAAGAAATTGACATAAATCAATTTATGAAGTTAATTTAAAAATTAAGGATAGTTTAAAGATAGTTGTAACTTAACGAAACAACTATATAATTATACGTAATAGAGTAATGAAGATAAAGTAAGAGTGAAAACTATTGTAGTCACTATGATGACTTTTCTTTTTGTGGCTTCATTTATACTATATTTTTTTTCGAGATAATCGCCTAGTTTAAGTCCAGGGTATACACTAAATAGCAACATTGGAAGAGTCATTACAAGTATAGTAATTATGTCAATTGTCATTTAGATACCTTAAGTATATGAAAATAAAAACTTGATATACATCAAATCAATTTTAAAAATCTTATTATATCATTGATTGTTTTAATTTCTTTAGTGAAATTCATATTTTATATAAGAGATATTAAAAAAGGACTTGAAAAATGAAAAAAACCTTATCTATAGGCTTAATATCCGCACTTACTATTTTTTTATCAAGTGGGTGTAGCTCTACATCAGGTAATCCTGGAATTCCCGATAATGCACTTGAGCTAAATACTCATAATAGTGAAAAAGTTTTGCACGCAATAAAAATTGCAGGTAAAAAAAATGGTTGGAATGTGACTGAATTTAAAAGTAATGAAGTTATAGCAGAAAAAACTCGCAATGGCGATACAGTCTCTTCATCTATTGAGGTTCATGATGGCTATATTGTATTTGAAAACTCTACAGCAGCTTCTGATTTAAGTGATGATATTGAAGATGCGCTTAACAAAGACTCTTCAGCACATTAAACTACTTATACAGGTCTAGATGATTTTTTAAGTCATCTGGACTTATTTGTCTCTCATCTGCTTATTTCTGAGACTGAAATTCTTTTTGAATCTCTTCTAAGATTACAACAGGTGGATTTGGCAGTTGAGGGAATGCTCTTTGTACTGCATTCGTAACCCATTGAGGATAGATTCTGAAATTGAGTTTTACAACTGCGTTTAGAGGGTATTTTAGATTTTTTGTATCTAAAATATTATATATTTCCACTCTTCTTTCACCCGCAGGAATCCTAGTATCACTAAGTAGTTTTTTGTATCTCCAAAACAGTAAACCTACAGGTTCTGAATTCTCATCACCAAAAACTTTCATAAAAGGCCTTGCATCTGTGTCTAGATTACCATCTTCCTTTAGTTTGCCGCTGCTAAATACAACTTTAGAATCTCTGTCTGTCACAGTAATATCAAGCCATAATTCTCTAAAATCCGATACTCCTGTTGGTAGATGATGTCCAGCACCTACATTTTTAACGCCAACTAACACTTTGCCATTTTTTATATCTACATCAATCTCTGCAGAAGTGCGAAGAAGTTGTATAGTTTGATCTTCATGCTCTTTACTTTTAAGACCAGATAAAAAGTGGTTGGAGCCAGAAAAGTAGTGGACTTTTACATCTTTTTTCATAGTTCCGCCAGTAGTTGATTGTCCTTTTAATGGAGCAAGTTTGCCATTTTCAAGATATGTCATATGGCAATCTATGCAAGTTTTATGTTTAGTTGGGTCTTTTGGATTGTTAAAAGGTGACTTTTCCCATTCTTTAAAAGTAGATACTACTGCTCTTTTTGAATCATCAGGCAGGAACTCATCATGACAAGATGCGCAATACGCACTCTCTTTATATATTTCTTTTGAGTAGCTTTGTTTGTGAATTAAAGGATTTGAGTTTATGAACTTTTCACTAAGCCATTGTTTTACGCCAGCATTACTATCTTCAAAAACATATTTTTTTCTATTTGTAAGATCTAGTGTATATGCGCTATTTCCTTTTGAATCCGCTTTTGTGATTCTGTGGCAAGTTACACAAGACACACCTTGTTCTAGTTTGGAATTTCCATGTGTATTAAACTCATCTATGAGGCTTTGTGAACCTTTTTCAAAGAGAACACTCGGCATATTGTTTACATCCATTCTATGGGTTGACCTTTTTTGTTTAGTAGTAACTGCACTTGGATTATGACACCCCATACACCACTGTCTAAATTCATCTCCCATATCTGCACCAGCTAAGTTCTCCATAACCATATAGTAAGGGTTTGAGCCAGTTAAATGTCTATGGTTTGAATCTGCCCACTGATTAAAAATATCTTCATGGCATGATTTACATTTAGTAGAGTTTGTCCAATCTTCATTGTGGTATCTTAGGGCACCTTTTTCAAGCACTATATTTGTGAGTTTCTCACTGGCAAATGAAATATTCGGATAAGAGATGCTAAGCAATAAAGCGATGGCGACAAAAGACTTTGTATTAAAATCTATTTTCTTTTTTGCATGTAAAAATAGAAAATATAACAAAATAAATGAGCCATAAAGATGTATGTAGTGTGAAATGAGTCCGATAATATCTCCTCCGGGATTTCCAATAAAAAAAAGGTAAAATCCACTAGCAACTATAAAAAATAGAAGTATTCCAAGAATTACGCCACTTGTGCTTTTTGTACGTTTAATAATCATATATTCATATGTATGTTTATTTACGTAAGGAATGAGAAAAAATATAGCTATAAACGCAGAACTTAAGATATGTATTGCTTGAACTAATTTAAAGTATTCCCAACTTAAGCTAAAGATGCTAAATTGAAAAATACCACTAAAAAACATCAAAACAATAAGTATCTTCATATATATATTTTTCATAATACATCCTTGTTTAGTACTTCATAATTCACAACGTCGCCTTCTAGTGATTTTAAAAACTCTACAATTTCATCAGTCTGTTCATGTGTTAAATTCATACCAAGTTGGTGTTTCCCCATAAGATATATAGCTTCTCTAATATTAGTTACTGCGCCATTATGAAAGTAGGGTGAAGTTTTTGTCACATTACGCAAGATTGGAACTCTAAAGAGTTTTTCACCATCTTTGCCCATAAATCCGCCCTTATTTTCAAATGGAAAGGAGTGGTACATTTTAGCGTTAAAGTTGAAGTTACTCACTTCTCTTCCTTTGTCTTTTTCATTAAAAGAGTTTGTGACATTTACGATGCTGTTGTAATCTCTAAGCGGAAATTTTTGTATGCTTTGTCCTCCGACCGTTACACCAGTGTGACATCCTTTACAACCAAAGTTTAAAAAATGTGCAAGGCCTTTTTTTGCTTTTGCGTTTATAGCATCATTGTCACCATCTAAAAATTTATCATAATCACTACGAGTAATTAGTGTTTTAAGATAAGCACCGATTGCTTTTTCAACATTTTCAAAACTTATTTCATCAAACGCAAGTGCAAACTTTTTAACATACTCAGTATCTGAGAGAAGTCTTTTTACTGTTTCTTCTTTTGAAAGGTTCATTTGAAAAGGGTCTTTAATCGAGAGTCCTACTTGTGCTTCTAGCGTTTTTACATTTCCATCCCAAGTTTGGTATTTTGCTAGAGCAGCATTTAAAGTTGTAAGTGTGTTTAGGTGATGAGGATTTTGGGCTCCTCCGTGTCCAACCGCTGTCTCAAATCTGTCAGTTCCACTTTGATCTGAAAGATGACACACAACGCAGTCCGTTTTGTTATTTGTTTGAGAAGTAAGAGCTTTCAAATATATGTTTTTGTCGTTTAGATCTTTACTTAAAACATGACATGTCGCACAACTAATATCTTTATCTTTAGAAAGCATTGTCTCATGATAAAGATCACGACCAAGATCTATTTTTTCTTTGCTTAACTTGTTATCTGCGGTATCTACTAACTTTAAAAGATCGTCATAGGTGGCAGGTGTACTAGACATATTTCTTGATAATGCTGCGACCCTTAGAGCATCATCACTAAACTGGCGTTTTTCTTTTGTCGGTAAAATAAAAGATATGCTAGTTAAAAGTAAGGTAATAAATAAGAAAAGATAAACAAAAAATCTCATAATAATTCCCCAATATTTTATTCTTAATATAGTGTATGATAAATGGAAAAAGATCGCAATGGTTTTTTAGCAACAGAAGAATTTTATTTTAGCACAAAAGGAATTATTATTCAAATAATAAACCTTTTGAACGATAGTGATTGAGGCGTTAAATACCAAAGATTTCTTTTACTTTTATCTCAAATGCTTCATCACTTAATTCTTTTCTTAGAGGAATAAAAGTTTCAGCTTCAGCACCGACAGGAATAAAGATCTTAGAGTTTTCATCTTCAATAATGTTTTTTACAGCATCTGCAATTGGTTGAGGATTTGGTCCTTCATTAATTGCTTTTGCGACTATTGGAACAAAGTGAGATACTAATTCTTTGTATGGTGAGTTTTCAGCCATTGTTTTGGCATTTGCCACAAGTCCATTTTTAACAAAGTTTGTGCCAAAAAGTCCAGACTCAATAGAATGAACTCTAATATTATAAGGAAGAGTTTCAAATCTTAAAGAATCAACTATACCTTCGACTGCATATTTTGAAGCATTGTAATGTGCTAAAAGAGGAAGGCCTATTTTTCCTAAAAATGAAGATATATTAATGATTATGCCATTATTTGCTTCTCTCATGTAGGGAAGAACTGCACGAGTGACTTTAAGAAGTCCAAATACATTTACATCAAATTGGTTAAACATCTCTTCATCAGTTCCATCCTCAACAGTTGCTAAAAGACCATAACCTGCATTGTTAACTAGAACATCTATTTTACCTTCGTTTATGATGATAGTTTTTACTGCACTATCAATAGTATCTGTTTTTGTTACGTCTATATAGATACTTTTAAGTGAAGAACCATCATTTATTGTATCTACATTTCTAGTTCCTGCATAGACTGTATAACCATTATCAGATAAAAACTGTGCGGTTAGTTTTCCCATACCTGAGCTAGCACCTGTTATTAAAACAACTTTTGACATTTTGAACTCCTAATATTTAATTGCATAAAGTATATATTAATTCAAAGTTCTCTTCAATCATTTTTTAGCAGTAGAGGAATTTTATTTTAGCAGTAGAAGAATTATTTTTTCAATAAATCTTTTGGATAGACACCATAGTGTTCAAAAAAAAGTTTAGAGAAATGTCCTTGATGTTTATATCCAACTTCTTTAGCAATCTCACCAATATTCAATGACTGCTCTTTTAAAAGTAGATTGGCTTTTTCAAGACGAAGTTTTTGTACATATCTATAGATAGTTGTTTTGTAGACTTTTTTAAAAATTTTTTTTAGACTTGTTTCATTTGTTGCACAAAGGTGAGCTAAGACTTGAATGCTTGGAGGAGTAGAAAAACTGCGTAGTAAAATATTTTTAGAAGTTTTTGATATACAAATCTCATCATTGTTAAGTTCATTATCAATCATATCCAAAAGTTCAAATCTGTGAATCATAAACTCTAATATATTATGCTCACATTTGATACTTTTCATGTAATCATCTACTTTTGTATTTAATATTTTTTTTATTATATGTAGACTCATTGCATCTATAGGATGTGAGTCCACAAGCGCACATGAAACTTCATTTTGAAGATTACTATAGAGGTGATTTATGATTTCATTTGCATCTGAACTTAAATATCTCTTTAAAATAAAGTCGGCAATAAAAAGTACAAATATTTCCGTATTTTGTTCTTTTTTTATTTTAAATGATAGATTTTGTCTTGATGAAATAAAAATATTTATACAGTTTTCTTTAACCTCAAAACATTTTTTCTCGATATGATCGTCTATGGTGAAAGAACCATTTTTTGTAACAGGTATAGCTATCATCCTATCAAGATTTTTTACATGATATACTTTATCTTGCATAGAATTTAGATGTATATCAAAAAAAACTATACCGTTTGAGATGTCCACTCTTGTAACATGCTCTTTTTGGGTCTCAATTAGTTTGGTTACTTTGTAGCTAGTGTTTGTGATGTTGAAGAAAAAGCTGTCCATTATAGGTTGTAATGCTCTCTAACTCTTCTCTCAAAATCCTCATCACTTAACTCTTTTCGCATCGGTATAAATTTTTTGGCTTTATCACCTATGGTTGCACGAGCTGGAAATTTATCATTTTTGATAATTTCTAAAATCATTTCACCAATCTCCGAAGGAGGGTTACCACCGTTTATTTGCTCAACAATAAGGGGTGCAAGGTTGGAGACAAGAAATGAATATGCAGAGTTTTCATCAAAAGTTTTTGCATTTGTAACAAGATTTTCTCTTGCAAAATTTGTGTCAAAAAAACCAGGCATAATTGAGTGAACTCTTATGTTAAAGTCCTTTAACTCATAACGAAGAGAGTCTGTAATACCTTCAACTGCATACTTACTTGAATTGTACATTGTAAGAAGTGGAAGACCGATTTTTCCTAAAAATGAAGAAATGTTGATGATAACGCCATCTTCTTTTTTTCTCATGATAGGGATAACTGCTTTACAAACTCTAAGTAAGCCAAACACGTTAACATTAAACTGAGAAAGCATCTCATCTTCAGTTGCATCTTCAACTGTAGACACTAACCCATATCCTGCATTATTTATAAGAACATCTATCTGTTTGTGTTCTTTATAAATACTTTGTACAGCCTTATTTATACTCTCTTGGTTAGTAATATCTAAATGAATTGGAATAATATTTTTATAGTTTAAATTTTCTAGATTTTTAACATCGCGAGTTCCTGCATATACTATAAAATTATATTTTGCTAAACACTCAGCAGTAGCTTTGCCCATACCAGAACTAGCACCTGTAATAAGGACTATTTTTTTGATGAGAACTCCTAATTCAAACTTAAGTATAAGAGTATATCATATCGATTAATAAAATAAATAGATATATATCAAGGATAAAAATGGATTTTTTCAAGTATATACATGCTGTAGGAACCGGTGTTAAGGGCAATAGAGATTTAACTCTTGAAGAGTCAAAAGATATGATGAAACAAGTTTTAGAGCAAAGTATACCTAGTGAGCAAACAGCTGCGTTTTTACTTGGCTGGAGATTGAAACCTGAGACAACAACAGAATTTCGTGGAGTAGTAGAAGCTTGTGATGCTTTTATAAAAACTACAACTATTGCCAACTCCATAGAACTTGGATATCCATTTGATGGAAAAGCAAATAATCCTTATATCTTTCCACTTGCAGCAAAGATTCTTGAAGAATCAGAACTTAATATAGTTGTTATTGGGGATGAATTAACTCCTGCAAAAGGCGGATTAACTATAAAAGATATCTGTACTAAAATAGAGTTAAGTACAAACGCACACTATTTTGATCGTGCAGACTTTTTTAAAGAGATGAGTGATTTAACAGACCTTCGCATGAAATTAGGCCTTCGTTCAGGTTTCAACACTATAGAAAAACTGCCTCGTGTTGCAAATAGTGAGTATGCAATTACAGGTGTTTTTCACAAGCCGTATGTAGAAAAATATGTAAAGATTTTCTCAGATAGATACAAAAGATTTGCACTTTTACAAGGAAATGAAGGAACACCTGAACTGTTTTCTAAAGGAAGACTTTGGATTGTTAAGGGTTCAGATGTAGAAGAGATTATAATTGATCCGGTGCACTACGGTATTAATTATAGTAAATCTTGGGATGCAATTACCATTGAAGATTCTTTAGAACAAATCAATAATCCATCGGATGAGTTTTTGAAGCTAGCGAAACTAAACGCAGCTGTTTATCTTTTTGTAACTGAAAAAGCAAACAGTATTGATGAAGCTTGGGAAAAACTAAACTAAGTGGATAAATTCTCTAACCATGTAAGAAATATCTTACATGGCTTTTTTCTTACTATTGGGACAACCATAGCTGAACCATCAACAATTTTACCATTAATAGTGAATTATTTTGGTGGTAGTTCTTTGCTAGTTGGTTTTTTTGCAGCACTTCTTCGTGGCGGAGCGATAGTTGTTCAACTCTTTGCTGCGTTTCAGGCTCAAAGTTATAAACTTATGTTGCCATATATTCGTCGTATATTTTTTATCCGATTCTTAGCTTGGTTTTTTATTGGTGTTGCTATTATAGTTTTTGGAGAAAATAGTCCTAATTTAACTCTCTTTAGTATAGGTTTGGGGCTTTTTATATTTTCTTTTAGTGCTGGCTTTGGTGCAATTTACTTTAAAGATATTATTGCAAAAATCTTTTCTCATAAATTTCGCGGTAAAACTATGGCTTACCGTCAGTTTTTTAGTGCTCTGGGTGGGCTGTTAAGTGGTGCATTAGCCGGTTGGATTTTACATAGTTTTGAAGCACCTGAAAGTTATGGATATTTGTTTATAATAAGCTCTTTTATTATGGGGTTTGGATACCTCTCTTTTGGAACTGTTGATGAGCCTATTAAAGAAGAAGTAACAGAAAAAGAAAAATCTTTTAAGAAATTTCTTCATAACTCATGGGTAACACTCAAAGCTGATAAAGATTTACAGATTCAACTAAAAACTTTTCTTTTAGCATACGGATATTTAATTGCTCTTCCTTTTATAATTCTCGATGCACAGGCGAAAATAAACCTTGATGGTGTAGCTATTGGTAGTTTGATTACAACTCAAATGGTTGGGGCAATGTTGAGTAATTTTTTATGGGGAAGATTAAGTGGAAAAGGGCTCAATAAACTAACAGCAAATATTTCTATATCTTTACAAATTATTGCAGTTATCATTGCGTTTAGTGCTTCATCGCTTTATGAATATATGATTGTATTCTTTTTGGTCGGTGCTGCTCTTGATGGAAATCGCATAGCATCTGGAAATCTGATTTTAGCTTTAGCTCCGGCAGATAAACGACCTGTGTATGTTGCTCTTCAAATAAATATAGTTTCATTTGGTTTGTTTTTTTCTATAGTTGGGGGAATTATATTGCACTTTTTTAACTATACACTACTCTACAGCGCCACTATAGCAACACTATTTCTTTCTTTATATTTTTCTTTTAAACTAAGAGATTGATAAAACGCAAATAGTTGCATGGGTTCTCTGCTAAAGAGAACTTAGCGATAGCTTAGATTCCAAAAAAGCTTTTAAGAAAGGCTCTCTCTTTTGGCGTTTGAATAAAAATCTTTACAGTAGTATTGTCATCAGTTGTAACGATTACATCACTACCTTCAACACTAAGACTCTCTTTAGCCCACTGTTTATCTAACTCATCCATACGATGAAGTATTTCAGCTGCACTTGCTTTT
>JGI10211J34971_10001805_pt1 | contig 17575 bp, 13 predicted proteins | sample Etolagsediment_FD_34971 | JGI IMG/M metagenome (IMG submission 34971) | reverse complement strand
CCAGGCTTCGACAGCCTTGAAGTCAGGGCTGAGCCGGCCGGCGTAGACTTCCACGGCTTGCCCGCCCTGCCCGATCCGGTTGCCGCCAGGCTTGCCGCCGTTGCCGAGGTACGGTCCCGTGACCGCGATAAAGCGGGGGTGATTGCTCCACCGCGGATGGTACACTTCGAAGCCGTTCATGCCCGGACCGTCGCCGATGCACAGGAGCCAGGACGAGCCGGCCCGATTGTGAACGTAGACGTTGCGGTGCGGACCGTCGAAGATCCAGAACAGGTAGGAATCGTCCGGTGCGAGACTGGTCCAACACCCCCCGGCGAGCTTGGTCCAGCGTCTGTTGGGCAGCTCGGCAATGCCGCCGTCGGGCCACGGGAACAGGCCGCTCGCATGAGTTAGATCGCGGGAGACGTGGAAGTTGTCGATCGACAGGGCCGTCTGGTCCCACACCAACTCGTCCCGTGCACCGTCCAGCTCGTGGCGCCGGAGCGGGAGTTTCCGTTTGTCGCGCGGCTTGGGAGACTCGGTCATGTAGTAGACCCACACGCGCTTCCCGTCCGGGTCGGCCACTACGTCGACGGCAATTCCCCTGCACAGCGTCCGCAACCCGCTTCCGTCCCAGTCGATCGCGTGGACGGCATTGGCATGGCGATCGGAAAACACGATGCGTTTGCCGTCGGGGGTGAACATGGGCTTGACGCAGTTACCGACCTTCTCGAGAATGACGCGTTCCCCTTTGCCATCGCGCGAATCGAGACCCGCCAGACGGAGCTCCTGCCCCCACGCAAATGTGTCACGCGATCCCTTGCTCAGATCCTGCACCCACACCGCGCGGGTGTGGGTGCCTGCCAGTTGTTCAAGCGTCGGTGCCGCGAAAGCCGGCGGGACCAGTAGCAGGAACGCAATCAGGGGTGTATACGGGCGCATCTGGCATCTCCAAGTCATTTGTGAAGCTCACCCCAATACGGATCTTCGAGCAACAGATCATCGTCTTCGGGGTCTTCGCGACGAATCCGGCCGACTGCTTTGGCGACATCCTCCCAAGGCCTGAGGCGCATGGCGATACGCTGCCCCTGGCGAACGGACGCGATGGCCGTGAGCTTGTCGTCCGCCATGCTGCGCACGTAGACGAGGGCGTGGTCGGAGGGGAACGCGTTCGTGTTGTCTTCTATCTCGGTCAAGTGCAGCCAGATGATGTGGTCTTTGTAGGGCGATGCGCCGGGCCGGGGCAAGGGCGCCATTCCCTGGATGATTCCGCTGACCAGGCACACACCTTTCTCCAGCACAGGCGGCTCGCGCTTGGGCAACAGACGCAGATCCAGATTGATCAGTTGCCAGTCCCCGGACGCGAGTTCGCGCGTCGCGACCTGCCACACGACGACTTTCTTACCGGCGAGGCGGTCGTTGCCGCGCCGCAAATCGGTTGCGAGCTCCGCGCGCGTCGCGCCAGCACCGCCGCCGTTCTGCCTGATGGCGTCCACGCGACGCTTGAGTGCGTAACGGAGGTGCTCTGCCAGGCCGGCCTGCTCGCCCCACTTCAGTGAGGGGTCCGAGAAGATATTGCTGAAACTATCGCCGAGAAGCAGGATCTCGGCGTCGGCGTCCGGGCTGGTCTGCGGTTGCTCGTCAATTCGGATAGGCTGAACATCCAACTCGACCGGCGGGTAGAGCCGGGCGGCGGCGGGCAGGTGCAGCATGTCCACCAGATCTCCGGCGTGCCGCGATCGTGCCGTGGCCAATGCCATCGTCGGTCCCGCGGCCCCCCCGAGGTGGACGTTGGCCATGATGAACCGGGCAAGCTCGGTGGCGACGCTTCGCATAGCGTCCGGCGTCCAGTGCGTGTCGGTCGCGATGAACTGCGCCTCGCCGGTCTCGATCCGGCGGCGCACCAGCAAGTCGGCAGGATCGAACACCAGCACGCCGGCCTCGCATAGGCGCTCTCGCTCCTTGACGACGCGATCGATGGCCGCTGCATAGATCGCCTGGTTGGCCGGGTTACGCACCACTTCCGCGTACTCCTTGAAGCGTCCGTCGAAGAAGAGTTGCGGGTTCCGCAACTCCGCCACGAACCGGTTGTAGGAGAGGTTCTGCACCGGACCGGCGTCGGCCGGGTAGCGCACGCTGAACTTCTCCGGATGCACGGTGGCCTTTATCGGTGTCGGCACGAGAATGAGCCGAACGCCGCACTGCGCAAGCTGCGCCTGGAAGTCGAGGATGGCGAGCACGGGATCGGGCTGCGGGGGCGGCTTCCACTCGCTGCCGCTGCGCCGGCGAGACTCCAGTCGCCGCGGGTTCAGGAACCCGGGGCCGATCGCGTAATCGATCGATGGTCGGTAGAACAACCAACCATCGAGCCCCGTGTAGACTTCCTCGTTGCCGACGCCCAGGTTCCCCGTGAGCACCGACTGCGCCGTCGGCAGGAGCGCGGCCCGAAGACGTGACGTGTCTTCCAGACCTGTCTCGAACTCCTCCATGCCACGCAGCAGCACACTGTTGGCCTTGGTCACCCGAGGTAGCAGACACCCCTTCGTGGTCTGGTCGGGGACCTCGGGCGACCGACGGACAATGTCGATGCAGTTCGCCATGGCGGTTGCGAGCACGCTCCATACGGGAGTGGTCCGTGATTCTGCTCGGGTCGCAGCGTCAGCAATCCAGCTCGCCACAGGGACCCCGGCGATGATCGTCAGGAAACCAAACACGAGCACGCGCACCTGCCACGGCGTGACGTCCGTGTGGCCGATCTCGATGTTCGCGATTTCTTCGCGGCTCAGTTGTGGTCTGTCACTCACAGCGTGCGGCGGCCTGGCTTAGAAAATGAAGTAGATGAACGGGTTGAACGACTGCGTTGTCAGCGCGACTATGGACAGCAGGAACACGCAGAACACCCACGCGACCTTGGGCCACGTGATCCGGCGCGTGAAATCCCACGTCTGAGGCGTGCCCCACACCACGGCGCCGGCAATCACAAAACTCAAGAGATAGTAGGGCTTGTAGATCAGGCCGCCGATCAGACCGGCACCGGCCGCTGACGTCCCCATCCCGAACATGGCCCGCAGGAAAGCCAACGCCGCCGACACATCAGCCGAACGAAAGAAGACCCATGTGAAGTGGAGGATCAGGAATGTGACCGCCACCCGGATAGGGCGCGGCAGACGCCGATAGGGGCTGTCCTTGCCCTGCGCGCGTTCGACAGCAAGCATGGTCGCGTGAATGGCGCTCCAGATGATGAAGGTCCACCCCGCCCCGTGCCACAAACCGCCGAGCAGCATCACGGCCACCAGGTTCAGATACGTGCGGACCTCGCCTTTGCGGTTCCCGCCCAGGGGGACGTACAGGTAGTCCCGGAGCCATGTCGACAGCGACAGATGCCAGCGCCGCCACAGGTCCGTGATCGAGTCGCTGTGGAAGGGCGAGTCGAAGTTCTTGGGGAATACGAACCCGAGCATCAGTCCCAGACCGATCGCCATGTCGGAGTACCCGCTGAAGTCGAAGTAGATCTGGAATGCGTACGATGTGACACCGTACCAGGCATCCGCCACGCCCACGGAACCGGCGTCGAACACCATGTCGGCGATCTTCCCGCAGGGATTGGCCAGCAGCACTTTCTTGCCGAGCCCCAGGCACAGGAACGTGACACCACGCGCGAACTTCGCCATCGTATGCTGCCGCGTCAGGAGCTGGTCCGCCACTTCCTGGAACCGGATGATGGGGCCGGCCACAAGCTGCGGGAACATGGCCACGTAACACGCAAAATCGGTGAAGTTGCGGATCGCCTTGGCATCGCCACGATACACATCGATCGAGTAGCTCATCGACTGGAACGTATAGAAGCTGATCCCGAGCGGCAGCGTAATCCGGTACCAGATGTCCAGTCGCAGGTGGTCGAATCCCAGGGCGCTGATGACCGCGTCGTAGTTCGCCGTGGCAAAGTTGAAGTACTTGAAGAAGCCGAGCAATGACAGGTTCGCGCAGATCGACACCAGGAGCGCGACTGTCTGACACCGCCGCCGTTCGCCGCCTTTGGGAAGAACCTCGAGAGGGTTGCCCCACGACCGTCCGATCTGCTCCGCCATGACCAGCCCGCACACATAATCGATCACGGTCGACGTGAACATGAGCACGACGAACACCGGATTGGCCCAGCCGTAGAACAAGTAGCTCAACAGCGTCAGGACAAGGTGCTTCCCTCGCCGCGGCACCACGTAGTACAGCAGCAGCGCCACCGGCAGGAAATAGAACAAGAACAGATGTGAGCTGAAAACCACTTGGGAAATGCCGACTTCAGAATGCCGAATGCCGAGTGCTCGGACGCAGACGCACGTTTCCCCACAATATGCCGGGCCGGGCGATTTGTGTCACGTGATCGACATGATGCGGGTCAGGCTGTCGTGGACCTGTTACATTCTCGGGAGTGCGGCATACTGGTTGACAGGAAAGGACCGATGACGGACTCGCGCCCGAGTGAATCCACGGACACCCCGACAGGCGAGTTGATCGCCGGTGTGAGAGATGGCCGGATCGAGCTGTTCGAGCAGATCGTGAGGCGGTATCAGCAGGACGTGCTGAGCGTCGTCTGCGCGATGCTGTACGACCGGAGTGCGACCGAGGATCTGGTCCAGCAGGTGTTTGTGAACGTGTACCGGAGTCTGGACACGTTCGAGATGGATCGGGATTTCGGTCCATGGATTCGGACGATCGCGCGCAACGCCGTGCGCGAGCAATTGCGCAAGTCGGCCCGATACGCAAAACGCCTGGAAACCTACGCCAACATGTTGGAGACGAGTTTGATCGATGAGACGTCAACCGAAGAGTCCCAGCAACGTATGCAGGCCTCTCTGGACCGGTGTCTGGACAAGCTCCCGGAACGCGCTCGGACGATTGTGCAGCTCCGCTACAGTGCACGTCGGAGTTTCGACGACATCGCGGCGGACTGGAAGACGTCGGCCGGAGCCCTGCGCAATCTGCTGAGCCGGACACGGACGAAACTGCGTGAGTGCATCGAAGAGGATGTGGCCAGGCAATGAGCCGAGTTGAAGAACTTACATTCAAGTTGCTCGACGCGGAGATCAGCGATGCCGACACGGAAGAGTTGGAGCAGCTCTTGAGCGACAGTGCCGAGGCGCGGGACGAGCACCTCGCCTGCTGCAAGTTGGAGGCCGGCCTGCGCGGACGCCTTGGCTCCGTGGACGTCGCGGCACGCGTGATGGCCGAGATCGCCGCCCAGCCCGTTTCGTCTGGAGGCGAGACAACACGGCGCAGGTTCCGTCTTCTGTCGTTGCCATGGCTGCGCGTCGCGGCGGCGATGGTTGTGCTGTGCGGCATCGGGTTGCTTGCGCACCTGTGGACCCGTCCTCCCGTCACGGCCGGTCCGCCGGCTTTCGCGGGAGTGCGGATTGCGAACGCCGATCCCGGCGTAACCGTTTTGAGTGGCGGGGAACGTCGGCAAGCAACGGGTGAGCTGCCGTTGCGACACGGCGACATGGTTGAGACGGCCTACATGCGTGTCGCGTCCCTTGTGTATAGGGACGGTACCCGCATCGTCCTGGGACCGTCAACGACCGCGACGGTGGGCGACCCAACGGGCAAGGAAACGGAACGCAAGACGATCCACCTCTGGCACGGAACGTCGACGGCTCACGTGGCAGAGCAGCCCGAGGGGCGTCCACTTGCGATTACCACGCCCGGGGCTGCGGCTGAAGTATTGGGTACTCGTTTCCGCGTGTCCGTGGATGATGCGCAGACGAGGGTGGACGTGGTCGAGGGCAAGGTGAAACTCACGCGCGAGGCGGACGGCGCCTCTGCGACGGTGTCGCGGGGGCAATTTGCGGCGTCCGCACCGACTGTCGAGCCCGTAGCCGCGCCGCAGCCTCCTCGCGTGCGCGACGCGTTGGTGGCGCTGTACCGATTCGACGAAGGCGACGGGGGCGTCGCCCACGACGTATCCGGTGTGGCCCCTATCGCGGATCTGACGGTGGACGAGCCCGACGCCCTGGAGTGGCTGGACGGCGGCGGCGTCCGGTTCAGCGATCGTGCGATGTTCGCGAGCTCGGGGCCTGTTACCAAGCTCGTGGACGCGTGCGTCAGCTCGAACGAGATCTCCGTCGAAGCATGGATCTCGCCGTCTACTACCGACCAGATCGGTCCGGCCCGGATCGTGACGCTGTCGGGGGACACCAGCACCCGGGATTTCACCCTCGGCCAGGATGGCTCACAGGAGAGTTGGCCTCCGCCGGGCGGGACCCTCTACTCGTTCCGGCTCCGCACCACAACCACGACGGAGAACGGCACGCCCCCCGCAGAGACCGCAAGGGGTACGGTCGTGGCGGATCTGATGCACGTGCTGTATACACGGGCCCACGATGGCGCGGCGAAGATATACATCGACGGCGTGGAACGGGCAACACATGGCGTGGACGGGGATTTCTCGGCGTGGGCTTCCGATTTTCGAATCGCTTTGGGCGACGAGTTCACGCGGGACCGTCCCTGGCTGGGGACGTATCACCTGGTGGCGCTCTACAGCCGGGCACTAAGCCCGGATGAGGTCGTCCGCAACTTCCGCGCCGGTCCGCGAGGGTAGTGGTACATCGGGGGGACGAGCTGCCGATTGCGAGGAGGACTCCATCGTCGCACGGACTTTGCGCCGTGCAAGACGGCCATGCCTCACCGCCGATACGCCGGATCGACGTCTTCTGTCCGCGCGTGTCGTCGGCACGATGTTGCCACGTACTGTGTAGCCGGGGCACTGTGTGCCGAGTGCACACCAGAAGCGAACTGGCATGTCTGTCATCAATTCTTCGCAGACCGTCACGGGAAGGGGTATCTCCTGTTGGCCGCTGCCGTCCAGTGAATGCAAGGCGTGTGTCGCCTCGATATCGTTGCATATTGTGGGATGAACCAATGTGTGCGGAATGCGCACTCATAGAGAGGTCTCGGACGTGTTCGTTCTCGATGCGCTGCTGACAGTGACCGGCCTGCTGCTGGGGTTTGCCCTGCCCGGCTATCTGGTGGCACGTCTTCTCGGGGTGCGCTCGACGGCTCCCGCCGCGTTCGTCGTATCGGCCATGCTCCTGTACCAGGTGGTGTTCTGGCTCGGGATTGCCGGAATCGCGATCCGTTTTCTCTCGGTGACGACCACATTGGTGATAGTAACTGCGTGCCTGGGGTTGGCTGCCCGTGATCGGCATTGCCCGGGACCCGCGCCCGCCTCGCTGCCGACGCTCCCCTCGTGGCGTGAACCGGCAGGATGGAGTCTCGGTGTCGTGGCGTGCGTCTGCCTGATTTGCCTGCTCCGCAGCATGATGCAACCGCTCAGCGGCTGGGACACGCTGTTCCGCTGGGACGCGTTGCCACGGGCCATGCTGGACACGGGTGGGTTCGACTTCTATCCCCCGCGCACGGCCGAGCACTTTCGGCACTACGTCTACACGGACGGGATTCCGCCATTCGTTCAGTTCTGCACGTTCTGGATTTACGCGGGCGCGGGGAGCCCTGTGGGTTGGCTGACAGGTCTTTTTGTCACGACCCAGTTCATGGCGATGATCTGGGGCATCTCCCGACTGGCCGGTAACATCGCGCCGGACCGTGGCGCGATGCATGCGTCACTCATCGCCGTCAGTAGCGCGCTTTTGTTCTGGGCGGTGGAGATGGGGCAGGAGACGGGGATGACGGCGATGTGCCTGGTGCTCATGCTGGTCTATCTGGAAGAGGGGGTGAGGGAGAACTCCGATGGCGTTTTTTGCGTTGCGGGAATCGCGGCGGCGGGTGCGGCTCTGTCGCGTGAATACGGTGCCGCGTTGGTCTTGCCCGGGCTGGTCTTCTGTCTCCATCGCCGCATTCCGCGTCGGCGCGCTGTTGTGTTCGTGGCAACCGCCGCCGCGTTGACGGCCCCTTGGTATATCCGCAACCTGGTTCTGACCGGGAACCCCTTGTACAGCAACTTCATTGGATCGTCGTTCCCGACCAACCCCGTTCACGTGGGGCTGATCAAAGCCTACGAGAGCTACATGAGAATCGGAAGTGATCCCGCCGGGACACTGCGGACGATCATAGTGATCGTGTTTCTGCTCGCACCCGCTCAGGCATTGTTCGGAGTACCGGGGCTATGCCTTCGAGCCAAGCGGGATCCCCATCTGGCCTGCGCCGTGGTGATATCCGTCGGGCTCTGGCTCTACTCGCTGCCGAAGGTGGCTGGCGGCACGCTGTACTCCATGCGCGCGCTCAGTCCCGCACTGGCCATCTTATCGGTCAGCGGCGCGTGCGCCGTGGCTCGGATGGGCGAGCGTCCGCGCGGTCGTCGTGCGGTGTCCGCAGCCCTGCTCATGCTGGCCCTGGTTGGCGGGCTGCAATGCCTGACCGTGCCGTTTAGCGTCTGGAGCATGCCGCCCCGTTTCTGGCCGGAGCGCGCGTTCGGCCCCCTGCCCACGCCGGCCGATGCGGTCGACGCATTGACCGTAGCGCTTCCGCCTGGCACGCGTGTCCTGTGCGACAACGGCTACTTCCTCGTGGAACTCAACCGACGCGGATACGACAGCGTACCGGCGTGGAGCCCGGAGGTCCGGTTCCTGTTCGAGGAAGGAACGGGAGCCGAATCAGCGATCCAGCGCCTGCGCGCGCTGGACATCACCCACGTCTTCTACAATCCCGGCATGAACCACCGGTACCTGGACCGACACGCGTTCTTCGCGGAATACCGAGACGCGGCACAGGCGCTTCAGTCAACGCCCGGCTGGACGCTGTACCAGTTGCCCGAAATCAGTACTGAACGATAACCGCCATGAGTTCCAACGGCTCGTCGCCGATGGACTCCACGGCGTGACCCGCGCCGTCCGCGGTCAGGATGGTGTCGCCGACCTCGACGATGCCTTCGGCTCCCGCGTCGTCGATCCGCCCCTTCCCCCGCAACACGACAAAGACCTCTTCCTCGTCCGCGTGTTCATGGAATCCGATGCTGCTGCCCGGTTCGAGCGTGAGCCGTGCACACAGCCGCGTCTTGCCCTTCAACTCATCCGCCTTCCAGAAGTGCTCGATCTTCACCGAGCCTTTGCCATCTCGCATTTCTTCCCGAACCGATACCTCGTACGTGCCCTTCTTGCGGATCATCCGTGTGTCCTCTCAGTTGCCTGCTGCGCTCCGATGTGACCGAGTGACGTGTCACCCGTGACTATACCACCACTGAGATCGGTGTCCGCGTGTCAGTAGTCGACGCCTTGAGGCCCGACACTTGGAAGCAGGCAGATATTGACCAGATATGGGCTATTTGACAGACTCAGTCAACTGACCTTCATCCCTCACACAGGGCCATTCTTGTGTTGCGCGCAACATAAGAATGGCCCTGTCGGTACCGGCCTGGACGCGGTGCGCGAAGTCACGGCGACGTGATATGTTCGGCCTGACGCAACCGCGGACGAACGGCGGACGGACATGAACCAAGGATGGCGGGTTCACAGGCTGAGGAACAGGAAAGAGAGCACCACATGGCACCACAGATAGAAGCCCACCGGGGCGACAGTACGAATGCTCCGGAGAATACGCTGGCAGCGTTCGCGAAAGCTATCGGGCTCGGCGTTCCCTGGATCGAACTGGATGTTCACCCGGCCAAAGACGGCACGCTGGTGGTGATTCACGATGATACGGTTGACCGGACCACGACCGGTTCAGGCGCCGTCTGTGACCTGGCAGTCGATGAACTGCTGCGGCTCGATGCCGGAGCGAAGTTCGCCCCGGCGTTCACAGGCGAGCGGATTCCGCGACTGAAGGACGTCCTGGAGCTGGTTGCGCCCACGACCACACGCCTCAACGTGGAGGTGAAAGCGTCGCCGCCTGGCACAGATGTGCCCCGGGCTGTTGTGGACCTCCTGCACGATTTCGGGAAGCAACGCGAGTATGTCGTCTCGTCGTTCGACCTGAACTGCCTCCTCGACGTCCGTGCTCTGGATCCCGGTATCACGCTGGCGCTGATCGGGAACGGCCCGGCGATTCTCCCTCGCGCCGAGGAACACCGCCTCCCCTGGATTCACGGGAACCACACTACCGTGACCGGAGAGATCGTGGACTGTGCACATGCCCAAGGCATCTCGGTGAATGTCTGGACCGTCGACGAGCCGGAGACGTACGCCGCCTGGCAGGCGTTGGGCGTTGACAAGCTCTGCACGAACCGTCCTTGTTCGATGATGCTTGCCGCGGGATGACGCGTTCCGTCCCCCGGTCTGCGAGAGTCGCCTGTGCCTATGGGCCGGCCAGGAATTGGCGATCGTAGAGGCGGCTGTACAGGCCGGCCGCAGTGATCAGGTCGTCGTGACTGCCTTGCTCCGCGAAACGGCCGTCCTCGATGACATAGATCCGGTCCGCATTCCGGATCGTGGTCAAGCGGTGGGCGATGATGACGGCGGTGCGATCCCGAAGCAGGAGTGCGAGGGCGTTCTGGATCAGTGACTCGGTGACGGTATCGACGCTCGAGGTGGCTTCGTCCATGATCAGGATGCGCGGATCGACCTGCATGGCTCGGGCGATGCTCACGAGTTGACGCTGGCCTGTCGACAGGTTCACGCCGCCCTCCAGAATGCGGGTATCGTACCCATCCGGGAGTTCACTGATGAAGACGTGAGCACCCGCGTTCCGAGCCGCGTCCTCCACCATGGCGCGTGTTGCGTCGTCGCGACCGTAAGCAATGTTCGCCGCGATGGTGTCCGCAAAGAGGAACGGCGTCTGTGGCACGAATCCCATGTGCCGGTGCAGACTCACAGCCGTGATATCGCTGATCGAACGGTCATCGATCAGGAGCTGCCCCGAGCTCGGCTCGTAGAAACGGCACAGCAGGTTGACAATGGTCGTCTTGCCCGCCCCGGTCGGCCCGACAACAGCGATTGTCTCACCCGGCTCTATCGTCATGGAGATCCCGTGAAGGACCTCGGCGTCGCTCTTGTAGCTGAACCGCACGTCCCGGAACTCGATCCGACCCCGTATGTCCTGCAGCGATTCGGCCCGTGGCCCGTCCTTCACGGCCGGTTCCGCCCTCAGCATCTCCATGACCCGCTCCCCGCCGGCCGACGCCGATTGGAGCGTGGTGTACAGGCGGCTGAGCTCCCGGATCGGGACGAACAGCCGGTTCATGTAGGTCATGAACGCCACGATGACCCCAATCGTCACGTCTCCCCGCACAGCCATCATCCCGCCGGCAAGCAGCACGGTGCACGTGGCGGCGACGCTCAAGACGTCCACCACCGGCAGAAACAGGAACGAGAGCGACATCGCGCGAACATGCGCCGTGCGGTTGTCCCAGTTGCGGCTCTCGAACTTCCGTTGACTGGCTTCTTCCTGAGCGTATGACTGAATCGCACGCATGCCGGTGATGTTCTCCGCCAGGTTCCCCACCAACATACCGACCTTCTCCCGCGTCTCGCGGAACGCCACACGCGCTCGACGACCGAACCAGACCGTGGCAAGGACCATGAACGGGAGCACACTGAACGTGATGACGGCCAGCCGTGGCTCCATCACCAGCATGACCACCATCGTCCCGACAATGAGGATGCTGTCACCAAGGAGCGTGAGCAATCCCTCGCTCAGGAGGTTGTTGATTACGGCCACATCGTTGATGACGCGCGAGACCGTGATCCCGACGATGTGCTTGTCGTTGTAGGCCACCGAGAGTTGTTGCAGGTGGGCAAAGAGCCGGTTGCGCAGGGAGTAAAGCGTCTTCTGTCCCACGCGTGCCAGTACGCAGCCCTGGCCCGCAGCCGCGGCGTAGGTCAGCACCATGACGCTGCCCAGGATCAGGCCAAGCCTCGTCAGCCCCGGCAGATCGCTGCCCATGATCGGCCCGTCAATGATCCGGCGCGTCAGGTAGGGGATCAGCAGGCCGCCGGCCGTGGCGGCGAGCATCAGCACCGCGCCCACGACGAGCTGGGCTCGGTACGGTCTCAGAAACTGCGTCAGTTCCAGCAGGACGCCGCCCCTGATTCGTCCGGACTCGTGGTCGCCGAACGTCTCGAGGAGACGCCGCGGCCCGCCCTGCAATGACCCGCCGCCGAGCATCAGTCCACCTCCGTGCGGGTCCGCAGTTGCGTATTCACGATGTCGACGTAGAGCCCGCACGTTCGCATCAAGTGGTCGTGCGGCGTCTCCCTCCCGGATCGCATGCCGGTGGCGACGATGCGACCGTGGTCCATGACGATGACGCGGTCGGCTTCCCGGATCGTGCTCAGGCGCTGTGCAATGATGATGGCCGTCCGGTTGCGCATCAGGGCATTCAACGCGTCCTGGATCTTCAGCTCTGTTTCCGTGTCGACGCTGGACGTGGCATCGTCCAGCACGAGGATCTCGGGGTCCTTCAAGATGGCGCGGGCGATCGCCAGGCGCTGACGCTGGCCGCCCGAGAGCGAGGCGCCCTGTTCTCCAACGCGCGAGTCGTATCCGTGCGGCAGCGCCATGATGAAGTCGTGCGCGTGTGCCGCTCTGGCCGCGGCTTCCACATCCTCCGGCGAGGCGTCGGGGCGTCCGAACGCGATGTTCTCGCGCACCGTCGACGCGAACAGGATGGTGTCCTGAAAGACGATCCCGATATGGTCGCGGAGTGACTTCACCGTCGCATCACGGATGTCGGTGCCGTCAATAGCGACCGTCCCTGACGTAGGATCGTAGAAACGCGGAATCAGGCTGATGATCGAGCTCTTGCCCGAGCCCGTCCCACCGAGTAACGCCACGCGTTCCCCGGGCCGGATGTCGAAGCTGACGTCATCAAGCGCTTTCTCCCGTCGGGAGTAGGCAAAGGTGACATGATCGAACCGAATTCCTCCCCGGACATTGCTCAACGGCCTGGCGTCGGGGCGATCGACGATCTCGACCTCCGTATCGAGGATCTCGAAGATGCGTTCCGCGGAGACCGACGCCTGAGCTACGGATGCCACAATCCAGCCGAACCGCCTCCCCGGCGCAATGAGCTGGGCCACGTAGGCCATGAACGCCACCAACTCGCCCAGCGTCAACTCGCCGCGTATCGCCAGACTCCCGCCATACACCAGCACGACCAATGTCCCCGCACTGGCCATGGACTGCATCAGCGGCACGTGGATGGCCCGCATCCTCGCTTCTCGCCATTGCAGGTCCAGCAGCTCCGTGTTGCGCCCGACAAAACGCCCGATCTCCGCATCCTCCCGTCCGTACGCCTTGACGATGCGAGCGCCACGCAGGTTCTGCTCGAGACAGGATGTCAGTTCGGCTTCCTTGTCGCGCACCAGCATCGACAGCGGGCGCAGTCGCGTGCCGAGGATGAACGCACCCACGACGACCACAGGCACGATCGTCAACGTCATCAGGCCGAGCCGGGCGTTCAGCAGAATCATGGCGACCGACACGCCTGCCACCAGGGTGACCATCTGGACGAGGTGCAGAAACGCCCGCCCGGTCAGGAAGCGAAGGCGGTCCACATCGCTGACGCTGCGCGCCAGCAGCTGCCCCGTTTCGGCCTCGTCATGGAAACTGAACGACAGTGCGTGCAGTTTCTCGTTGAACTGGTTGCGCAGATCGAACGCAACGTTCTGCGACGCTGTCTCGGTCCAGACACCCGTCAAATACGTGAACAGGCCTGCTGCGACGGCCAGCGCCAGCAAGGTGGCGCACCCCGCGTAGATCCGTTCCGTGTCCTGCACGCGAATCCCGCTGTCAACGATCTCGCGAATCACAACGGGCATCCATACGGCGACCGCGTTGGACGCCAGAACCGATGCGTACGCCCCGGCTACCAGCTTCCAGTAGGGGCCCAGGCACGCCATGGCACGCACGATGTGCCGGACCCGTTCCCGGAACGTGCCCTGTGTCTGTGGCAACGGACGTCGGATTTTGGGAACGGTTTGGGCCGGCACCAGGGATTCCCGGGATAGCGGTCGGGCGTCAGTACAGGCAGAGCCTGCGGCCAGTCCGAACTGTAGGGCGCGACGCGCACTCCGTCAAGGTCCCTGCCCACCCGCAACCGCTACGGCAATCAGTCGACGTAGCAATAGTCGATGCAGGCTCCGCGGGAACAGCGATCAAAGGAACTGCCAGTCCCGGAGTCCAATACCAAGGACTGTCCATGGCAGACCGGCGATGCATAGTCCACCGGGCGGAGCGCGCCCGGAAGGCGAGTGCGCCAATCGGCCACCATCGCTGTTTGTGCACGGCTCTCCGGCCAGGTACGGTTACGAGAGTGTTGCATTCAGAAGACCCAATGACACGGGCATCGCAGACATGACGTCCTCCAGAGCGAGACACGGCTATGCCCCCGTTGACGCGTCTCGACATATGGATACGACGCAAGCCCAACCCGCCCGAGCGACGGCGACGGGCAGTGACCCGATCACGGCTACCGACGTTTGCGGCGGAACCAACGAATACGTTCTCGTTGCACCGGGCGGCAAGACCCGATGCACCTTCACCCATGACACTCGCGGCGTCGCAGTGAGTGTAGTCGATGCGGCTCCCGCGGCGACGGCGTCCCGCTCCCCCTGCAAAGCCTTCGCTGGAACCAGTGAGAGCACGGCAAACGCCGCCTCCACGTGCTTAATTGAGCCCGAAGCGGAGGTGCCCATCGGCTACTACTACGGCCGGCGATACTACAGCCCGGAGTTGGGCCGATGGATGAACAGAGACCCGATAGAGGAGGAGGGGGGAACGGGGTTGGTCCTGTACGTCCTGAACGATCCTGTAAGGAACCATGACGCTCTGGGCCTGAAGCCGGGGGACCCATATGACTCTCCGGATGATGCCGCGGTTGCTGCTATGGAGTTCGTCGCGGGCTACGTATGCTATCAGTGCAGGCGCACAACGCCGATAACCATCAACGCGAACGAAGTTGGCGGGAGAATCTACTACGATCCCCAGACGGGTAAATACACCTATACGAAGCCAATTTTTACTTCGTTCTCGTCAGTGGATGTCGGCAACATCCCTGCTGATACACTGGGCGCAGGAGTCTACCACATTCACAACGGCGGGAGTCCGTTGCATGACGCTGACAAAGGCAAAGTGAGTGGTATCAGTCGCCTGTACTACATTCTCTGTAGCTCAGGAGTCAGACGGGACGTCGAAGGGGCGAAACCAACCGACACCATCTACGTCTACACGAAATTCAAAGACAAGAGTGCGAAGAGAGTGCTCAAGAAGATATCGACGGCTTGGGACGGCGTCGTTCCGACGCCTTACTACTACGAGGGAGGAAAGAACCCCAAGCCTGTGCCAGCTGCCGAGAAATGGCCGCTGATCAAGTTGACGTTGGCGCAGACTGTGTACCTGGAGGACGACACTATAAAGGGGGACTTACCGAAGCCCCCGGTGAAGCCCGCGACCCCCTAGTTCAGTCGCCAGTCGTTCTACAAGGAGAGGTAAGATGCGTGTGCCTGAGTGGGAAGGACCACACTCAATATCGAGCGGATTCGCGTGTTTCTGTGGACTAGCAGCTATGCTGACATTTGGATGCCACGGGCCGCAGCAAGCAAGATCATACCTTCTGGAACGCGGGGTCGCAGTCAAGAGTTTGCCGGACCCCATCTCGGGGAGGCGAGTTGTCTCGGTGCTTGAGTTTGGGGACGGCAACCTAACGATCAAAGAGAGGGACTGGGAGAACATTCACCGTGTCGGATCGGAGATCAGGGAACTCTATGTGGCTGACGCTTTTCTCTCGCTGAGCGATTTTCAGCATATTGCCGACCTGAGGGGATTGGAGAAACTCGCTCTCTCATCGTGCCGGATGCCCGAGGGAGCACTTGTCTGCCTGAGTGAGTGTGGGAACCTCAAGACGCTATGCCTGTCCGGGGAAGGGATCAGTGACAGCGTGCTGGCTGACGTGGCCAGCATCCCAGGCCTCTCTGTGCTTGTGCTGGAGGCCACTGCGATCACTGGAGATGGGCTCCCCGCGTTCGTGGCTTGCTCTGGACTGACAGTGAACTTCCAGAACTGCAAGCGATTGGGGCAGGCAGCCATACGGAATCTGGTGCGGCTGGAACGCGAGGCTACGGGGTTTAACTACATTCTGGTGGACTGCAGCATCGGCACAACTGACATCGAGCACCAGCGTGGCGTGGAGTCAGAAGACTCATCCGACAGGGATTGAGGGACGTTGAGTTGCCACATATCCCTGCCCCCGTATCCTACTCCTATGGCATCCCCGAACCCGCAACTGAATCTGACGACACTGGCGCTCTTTCTGACCTCAAAATGGTTCAAAGGCGCCCAAGAATGTGTAGTATCTGGCCATCGATACTACAGCCCGGAACTGGGGAGATGGATGTCGCGGGATCCGATTGGACAGAGAGGGGGCGTGAATCTCCTTGGCTTCGCTCTGAATTCCCCAGTGTCTACGGTGGATGCCCTTGGGAACATGCCGACGCCACCGGGGCCGCCGCCAACTCCGGTGTCCCCCATCCCCATTCCAACGACTGGACCTACTGACAGGTGCTACGAGCCGGTTAGCGTCCCTGAGACGGGGGAGTCCGTGTCGTGCGTACCCGATTACCCCTCTCCTTCTCCCTCTCCCCCTTTTCCACTCCCGCCTCCCCCTCCCGATCCCTCCCATGTTACCGCGTGTGCTTCCCTTAGCATCTCCCCAGGGGGTTTTGTGTCCTTCTTCATGCATGGGATTGGTGGCGTCCCATGCGATGGCTTGGTTTGCCCATATAGGAAGACGGGATCGCCTAAGTCTTTTGCCACATGGGGGAGAACAACAGTGTCAATTCCAGTCTACGCCTTCTTGCCGTTTTCCTTGGCACCTACATACCAGTGTCGTTGTAGCCTCCGTTTGGAAGGACGCCTGCAGTTTCGGCACTACAAAATCGAGGAGTCCAAGGAATGCTGCGACGACGAATAGCTCGGTGCCCGCCACAGGTGGGACGGAGGACCAACGGAGCCGTGGCTTGCTTGGCTGTGTGGGGGGCAATGCACCTGATTGCCGGGTGCGCTACCAGAGTGGTCCGTGGCCGGGATTCCGCAGCCTCAAACGGCCTTGGCCCTTCCGCCTCTATGCCCACGCCCGACGGGAGCGTCTTGCACCGGTCTGCCCACGAGCGACCGGCTCCCGCAGGCATACCCTCACGATCTCACCCAACACTGACAGAGGGCGACTACCCAGAGGGCCGTGTGGACATGCCGTGGTTGCTGTCGGCTTCGGTGGTTTCGCTGGGAGACGACACTGTGTATGTCGGGCGGGACGGAACTGGCCGAGGCTATGTTGTGGTTACCGAGACATCTAACATGTTGTGTTTCTATGTGGGCGTCAAGACGCCCCCGGCGCTTAGTACACAGCACTTCGCGATCACTGCAAGCGAATGTCATTGCGTTGCCTACAGAGACGGCCTGAGGGCATTCCTTGCCGATGGGGCCCTGCTGCTCATGCCTTCTGGTCGTTGGATTCTGTGGGAGCAGTGTCGGGACGGCCCTGAAGGCGAACCGGGGTTAGACACTCTAGAAGAGCCACATCAGACTGACACCAAGAATGATCCGACCACAGACTGACAGGCGATAGCCACTTAGACCAACAAGTGCTTCAAGCGAAACCAATCCTAAGAATTCTGAGCCTCGCGCCTGCAGTGCCAGGCAGGCGGCGGCGTCCGTT
>JGI10211J34971_10001804_pt1 | contig 17578 bp, 6 predicted proteins | sample Etolagsediment_FD_34971 | JGI IMG/M metagenome (IMG submission 34971) | reverse complement strand
GTGATAGTATCTCTACTTCTCATACTGGCTACTCCTCTCAGGTTGAGAAACTAACTATTGACTACTCCTCTCCTGTTGAGAACCTAGAGAAACTATATTGTTTTGATACTCCTTATGGTTACACACCTGGAAAGGGCTATGGAAAGTGTTATGGATACTACGGGTCAGGGCCAGGCGGGCACCTTCATCTTTTTACTTCTCGCGGTCCTACAGCCATTGAATACTGTTACCCCCCTTCCAAGGTAAATAAATAAGTAGATACTATGTTACGATAAAGTAACAAACTTCACCTAAACGGTAACGCTCTCTAAAAACTTATTTCAGAAAGGAACTTCTCATTGGAGGTAATTCCAATGCAAGAATTTGATTTTGATGAGTTTGAAGAAGATTTCGATGAGGTTGAGGAGCTAGAGCTATTTGAAGAAGAAGAAGAGCTTGAAGAAACTCATAGCGAGGATCTTGAAGCAGTCGAAAAAGAGCAAAAGCGCAAAGAGCGAGAAAGACGAAGACGGTTTTACGGTCTATAAAAAACAAAAATACGCTAACAAACCTCATGGATTCAGATAAGATGACAAGGAAATACCCAGATATCATCATAAGAGAGTATTTAGAGACAGACTTAGAGTATCTTGCTAATAACCTTAGAGATGTAGATCGAAGAGAGTTAGAGGCTTTGTTTGATGAGCCAGCAATAGAAGGTCTGAAATATAGCATTGAGAACGCTGATAGCATCTGGGTAGTTTGTCACAAGCAGATTCCTTGTATGATTTTCGGTATTTCTGATAGAACAGAAGAAAAAGAAGAAGCAAGATCAGGTCTAATTTGGGCTGTAGGAACTGATGAAGTATACAAGCACAAAAAGGCTTTACATGAGATATCACAAAATGTAATCAATAACTGGTTTGAAGAGTATGATGTTCTTTTCAATTACATTTGGGACGAGAACACACTACATAAAACCTGGTTGAAGAGTCTTGGTTTCTTATTCTTTGAAGAGGATTATATTATCTCTGCTGCTGAAGAGAAGTTCGTATTCTTCTGTCAATTTCATCCTGATTGTTTAGAGGAAGAATAATATGTACAATCCTAATTATGCTTATAAAGCCTTTGATGATGCAGTCGGAGTTCCATTACAGAATAGAACATATCAATCTACTGCAAGAACTTTTGGTACACTTGGAGAAGCACTTGATGATCCTAATAGGTTAACTCAACAGCAAAAGCAACAAAAAGTACAACAAGCACTATCAACACAGTTCAAAATAGGTGCTCCAACAGGAACTAAACTAATGCAATCTGGAGATCCTGGTTCTGCTGGAGGTCCAAGATCAGGTGGTCCAGATCGTGCTGCTCAAACTGCTGGTATTGTTGGATCAATTGCTAGTTTAACTTCTACGATAGCTGCTGGAACTGCTGCTGCCGCTGTAGCTGGTCCTTTAGCTATTGCTGCTTTTGCAGTCATGGCTATTAGTGCTGTAAATGCACATAAAAAACAAAAGAAGGCTATCAAACAGGCGATGCAAAACGAAGTCAATGTGGTCAAGACTCGTAATGCTATGTTTTTGAATAGAAATCGCTTAGAAGATATTGCTCTGAACGATACTCTAAACCAGGTTGAAAGACAAGCTCTAAAGAAAAGAGCAACTTTCACTGTAGCTAAGGGCGAGACTTCTGCTGGATCAACTTATAATGTTCTTCAATTAGCTCTTAGACGGAATGAGCTTGAGTTCAAAGAAAGGTTGAAGGACAAGAGTATTCAAAAAAGAATTGCTATGAGAGAGCATTTAGTAGTCAAGTATCAAGCAAGCAGAATGAAGATTCAAAGTCTAGCTGATCAAGCTCCAGATCAGACTGATCTTGTTCTTGGAATCATTGGTGATGGTCTAAAAGCTGCTGGTACTTATTACAACACAGTAGGGGTAGCTCCAACTCCTGAACAATTAGCATCAGCACAACAAGAGGCTACTGATATAGTAAATCAGGCTAACCAACTAAATGTAGAGAAGATATAAGATGGGAAGAATGTTAGACAGTTTAGGTTTTCAGCTACCTCAAATGGAGGTAACTACATCTGACCCAGCAAATATAGCTCAAGGTGAGTCTGATATTATTGCAAGAAAGGGTCAACTAGATGCTAGAAAGTATGAAAACCTTAGAAATCTAGTTTCCCAAGTTCAGGATCTTGGTTCTTCTTTATTGAAACCAACTATTCAAAGAGGAAGACAAGCGGCTGAAAGAGCAGGTCAGATTGCTGGTTCTAAATTAGCTTTTGATGTATCTGGTAATACCTTTGAGGAGCGTCAAAACAATCTAAAATCATCCTTTAGAAGTCTAAGACAGGATGGTCAGATTGATTTGCTTGATGATCCCTTTTTCCAAAGAGGGTTATCTAAAGCAGAGGGCATATCTCTTATTCAAAACTTAGAGGTAGGCATTGATGATGTTTACAGTAATCTCAAACAAAGTAAAACATTCTATGAAGATCCTGATCGCTTTGAAGAAGAGATGCGTAGAATGTTTGATCTTACTTATGCTTCTCTTCCCCAGAATACAGATGTTCAAGAAGGCTTTTTATCTAAGGCTGGAGTATTACTTACTTCCGTAAATCAGAAGTATCGTAGAGAGGCTAATGAGCATTACAGAAATAAGTACATAAATACGCAGAGTGCTAGAATAGGTTCTGCTCTTTATGCTTATAATTTATACAGAGAAGAGTTAGGTAAATCCACTGATGCTGATGTAGCTGACAGATTTGTTGAATTTGGTAAAGAGCTTATTACTGATTATCGTAATGGAGACATTACAAAAGAAGATCTACTCAAATATATTCCAGAAGATCGTATTGACGATGTAGAACTATATCTGAGAGAACAACTTGAAAGTCCTAATAAAATGAAAGGACTGCTTGATGGTTATTTCTTCAATGAAACGATTGAAGAGATGCAAACAGTTTATGATGAGCTTTACAACTTCTCTGATGAAGGTTTTGGAGGACTAGGAGCAGATCCAACTGATCTTATTTTAGATATGCTTGGAGCTAATATTCAAAGTCCAACATTAGCAAGACAAGTTGTAGGTGAGCTTAGATCAGGAACTGGTTCTCTTATGGACACAGATAAAGGTAAAGCAGTTCTAAATCTATTATTCGAGAAAGCTCAAGACGAGGAAGAGAGAGCTAGACGAGAATCTTTACAAGAAAGAAACAGACTTACTGCTGAGTTCTACAGAGAACAAGCAATACCCTTAGAACTGATTGATGCTGATATAAATACTTTTGGTTATATTCTAGAACAGAATCAGCAAACCAACGAAGGACCACAAACTGCTGAGGAGTTAGCTGAAGAACTTAGAAGCAGGCTTTCATTTTTGAAGGATATTGATCCAGAAGGCTATGCAGCTAGACTGGGTAGACTCAAAGAACAGCTAACAAGAGCAAATGCTCCACAACAAATATCAAATACAGCTAAGAGAAACGCTCAGGTCACTAAAGCGGTAGTAGATTCTTTAGAATCCTTTGTAGATGGAACAGATAACAGAACTGCTACTGGAAGATATCTATTGGAGGCGAGAAACGACTCTCAATCTACTACTGATAGTGCTGTAAGAGGTTTTATTGCTAATGGGTTTGGTGGCTATCAAGAAGCTATACGAGGAGAAAGTTCAGAAGAAGAGAGAAATAAGGTTGTTGCTAGGTTCTGGGACACTGCTAATTTACTAAAAGAGGTAGAACAGATGGGTGGTCCTGAATATGGAATAGATCCTGTATTTAGCTCAGAGACTGCTGTAAGAGGAAACCCATTTTTGATGCAAACTCTGGCTCAAGCTAATGAGCAGGGAGTTCTTGATGTATTCATTGATACTGATAGCAGGATAGGAAAAACTATTCTAAGGTTAGATGGTGTTGACTATACTCAAGATACTTATCCAGGACTCTTTGCAGAAACCTTTGAGGAAGTCAAACAAGAAGAAGAAAAGTTAGCACTAGAGAAGAAGCAAAAACAAGAGTATGGATTTAGCCTGGATAGTATTCCTTTTGTAGATCCAGGTAATGCCAAGATGACTGTTGAAAGACTAGGAGTAAATGCACTTATTGAAAGAGCAGTTCCTGGTATTAATAAATCAACTAATTTAGCTAACCTTCCTAGCGAACTTAAACAGCACATTTTAGGTTCTTATGGAGATGTCTTTGGATCTCTAAAAGGTAAAAACTATTCTGATAAAGAGGCTGGCCTAGAAGCTGCAAAGAAAACTAAAGATAAGTTTACTTACCAACAAGTTGTAGATGGAGATTATTTCTGGCCGTGGGCGCCTGCCGATCATGCTTCTGTCTCAATAATCTATGATGAAGGTCATATTCCTTATCTACAGAATCTGAACCCTGATGAGGATGATAGATCAATGGCTATAATGAGATACCTAAGAGATCTAAAAACTTTATCAACAGAAGCTCCTTTATCTTCTGCTAATGCTCAAATCATGAGGTTCAGAGGCGAACTACAAAATGAGATAGTAGCTGGTATCATGAGAGAGGAAGAAAAAAGGACTCAACCAGCACTTAATGACTCAGAGGCTGGTAAAGTTATTACAGGTATCTCTGAATTAGCCTCTGAGGATTATGGTAATTTAAATATTGGGCTTGCAGGTAGGTCCTTTGACCACGCCTTCAAGTTATATAAAAACAGCGTAGATTCTAATTTTGTTCCTATTACAGATAGAAAGACTTTTGATGTTATGTTGAGTGATATGACAGCCGCATACATGAAGGAAAACAAGGAACTACCAGCATCAGAAGTAAGAAAGCAGTTTGAAAGAATGTTATATAGAGCTTATCGTCCTTTCCGAGATGAGTTTAGTGTAGAAGAGCGAGTTTCAAGAAACGCCAAGCGTAGAAAGGAAGTTGAAAGGAACTTAGAAAGAACTGGACCAGACTCCTACTTAGAATATTTACTAACTTATGATGCGTTACAAGCCTTTACAGATGCAACAAAAGTTGCTGAAAACCTCGAAGAAGTCCAGCTTGATTGGACTGGATTTGATCTTGATAATGGGAATGAGCACCTTACTCTTATTCCTCAAGATGACTTCACTTATGTAGTTGCAAACAAAGCTGGGCAAGCTCTAAGACACAAGAAAACAAACAACCCATTCGTGATTGGTATAGAGGACTTAGGAGATCAAGTTCAAAAGTACACCCACTCAAGCAGTTCACAAATATGGCCCAGAGTTAGAAAGAAACTTGGTGACAATACTCCAGAGTCTGTAAATGAAGCTGAGTTTGTTGCTGAGTTAGAGAAAGAGTTTGCTTCATATCCTACTAACCTAAATCTTTCATACTTTACAAAAGAGTTTGGTAAAGACGGTATGGTTTTATACGACCACTATAAAAGAATAGTTCAAAAATAAATATTATGCAAGATCGTTTTAACTTTGAGTCTGGATATAGACCTCGTAAAGAAGGAGATTGGAGAGAGTTTCTTCTAAAAGAGGCTGGAAAAAAGGTTTATGAGGCTGTAACTACGACTAGATTTAGATGGCCTCAACCTTCTGGTGCGAGTGTAACTAAAGATATCTCTAAAGAAGTAGAAAGACTAACTCAAGTAGATAGAGATACTGGTGAGTACAATAGACTTCTAAGAGAGGGAAAGACTACTGCTGCTTTAAATAATGCAGTTAGATCTTTTGATTTAGGAGGACCAAAAAACAAACAACTTGTTGACGCTTATCAAGCACTATATTTACAACAAAACCCCGATCCTATTCAGTATTCTCCCCAGGCGGTCAGAGATTACATGGGGGGCTTTTATGATTATGTCTTAAATGAAACTAAGTTTGACGATTTACCTGCTCGAAGAAAGGCTTTTCAAGACAACTTCTTCAAAGATGTAGCTCCTATAGAAAGAACTACGCTTATAGATTATAACATTCCATTTTTTGATGTTCTTGGAAACGAAAGAAAGGAAGCAGTATTAGAAAGACAAAGAGCTTTCGCTACAAACATGGGTGTCTTTAGTCTTTCACCTTATATGACTAGAGATCAGACTGGAAAAGCAATCTTCAAAACTGACAAAATAGAGGATCTTAATCCAGAAGATGTAGGTACTCCTACAGGAATACAGAGATACGGAGAGATTGCTGACTATTTAGCTAGACAACACTTCCAAACTGGAATGACTCATGATGTTGTTTACAACTATGGTAGTGCTTTAGCAAAAGAAGCAGCTAGGAAAGCTATAAATGAAAGAAATCCACTAGCTAATATGCAACAAGAAGACGTGAGATCTTCTGATAATATTGCTAGATTTCTTCCTGCTGATCCCGCATTTAGCTGGAAAGATCACCAGGACTTATTTGATGAGATTACTGAAGGCATGTCTCAAGAGATGGTCACAAGAGTTCTTCAATCAAAAAGTGTTACAGAAGCTCTTGCTGTAGATCAGGCTTTCAAGAACGCAGTAGCTTTTGAAGAGGCTTATGCTGGGTATTTTGATAACTACAATGTACTTGGTGCGGACCTACAACTTGGTAGACTAGCTATGCAAGGTGGTATAGGCTTTGCTGATCCTGTTGGATTGCTGATGGGTTTTGGAACTGCTGGACTAGCAAGAGCAAGTGCTACTAGTCTTTTTGGAAAGGAAGGAGCTAAAGCCTTTTTTGGTAGAGCTCTTTTTGATAGTACAGTTGGAGGAATGGAAGCCGCTGCTTATATGCACGCTTATAGTAAAGAATCAGATCCAATGAGAAATCCTGCTGATCTAAAATCAGCATTTGGTATTGGAGCTTTGCTTGGTGTAGGTTTTGAAAGTGCTGCTACAGGTTTAGATGCTTTCAATGCAAGAGCAGCCAAAAAGATAAAAGCAGCCGAAGCTAAAGTACAAGCAGCAGATCAAGTTGGTAAATCTCTTGATGATGTAGCAAAAGTTGCTCAAGAAGTAAAAAATATTCTGGATGAAGCTACTCAGCCTGATGATGCTAAAGCTCGTTTAGATAAAGATGACTACAACCTAGACGACGCTGATGTCTTCATTGGTTCTGATGGTGAAGTAGTTATTGTTGATAGAGCTAAAGGAGATACGCCCTCTCTTAAAAGAGTTGGTGGTGATCCTGAGCAAGATATTCTTCCTCCAGCAGAGCGTGTTCAGCCTAGAATTCCTTTATATGTCTTATCTGATGTTGAAAGAGAGCTTATAGATAATGCTGCTAGTCGTGGTCTAATAGATGAACCAGTAGACGGAACTGTTGCTGGGTATGACGCACAAGGTATTATTGATCTGTTCGACAAGGGTTATACTTTAGATGAAATTGAGAGAATTCAGCAAAGAGGTCCTAAGACAAAAGAAAGAGTTAAGTTTGAAGAGCGTATAGACAAAGTTGTTGATGACAATGCTCCCTTTGTATCTAGGTTTTTCTATAGGTTATTTGACATTTCTGACCAGAATATTGATAATCCTACAGTTCAAAAGTTTAGAGAAGCAGTAATTATAGCAAACAGCGACCTTTCTAATGCAGAAAAATTAGCAGGTGTTGTTTACAAGTTAGGTTTATCAGAAGGTATCCTCAGAATCATTGGTGATAGTTCGGAACTTGGTGATTTTTCCATAAAGAACCTTTTAGAATACTACAGAACAAACGAGCTTCAAGGAGAACTTCCCAAGAAAAGAAAGATCAAGGTTCCTATTGCTGATCTTGTTGCTTTGGATGAGAACGGAGTTATTCCAGCCCTTGAAGCTCTTATTCAAAAAAGAGGAAAGCTAGAAGCACAAGCAAGAAAGCAAGCTGATAAAAAGAATCAAAGAAGTTTAGAAGCAGAAAACCTAGCTGATCTTGAAGACTATGGACAGGTTCACAGACTTATAGAGGTTCTTGAGGATGATCCTGATGCTTCTCCTATTGTTCTAAGGGCTCTTGAGCTTATAGAAGAAAAGGGAATGGATGTTGATGATGCTATTCTAGCCGCTACACTTGCGCTAAGAGCAGAAGGGGATGTGACCATACTTGAAAAAGATGCTTTGGTTCCTAAGATCTTTGAGGATCCTGTAGGACTCCAGTTTGCTTTAAGTGAGTTTGAGAGGAATCCAGTCCTAAAAGGAATTTTTGATAAAATAAAGGGATCTAAGATTCTGGGAAGTGTTGGAGAAAACGTTAGCGCAGAGAAAGCTCTAGCTGTATTTGCTTCAAAGATTAGAACCCTTGAGCTTCTATGGGCAAAAAAAGAGATTGATCTAACTGACGCTGAACTTGCTGCTCTCAAATCACTAAATGATGGTGTAGAAGGAGAACTTGCTGCGCTTAGAGCAGCTATGGAAGGACATTCAACTCTCTGGGAAGATATTTGGGCTCGAAGACCAATTGGGGGATCAAGAGGAAAACCTATAAGAGATCTAGGTGCTCCAATGGAAGTTCTAAGAGAGATTGCTGGGGAATACTTGAACAAGGATTTAGACTATCAGCTTACTGGTCGTCCATCCTACGGCAAGCCTTTTGTAACTAAACCAAAGCCAGAAACCGTAGCTAGACTAAAAGAGTATGCTTCTTGGCAAAGGTCACAACCAGAAAGTTTCAAGAGAGTTCGTTTTGCTCTTCGTGCCTTTGAAAGGCTGAAGAATAAGTACCTTTACTCAAAGCGCATTTTAGATAATGCTGTAAAGTTACTTAAGCGTCAAGCAGATATAAATAGGTATATTGCCCAAAACAACGCTAGAGCAACAGATCCTAAGAATCAAAACCCAAGAGCACAAAAGATAATCGCAGAGAAGAATCAAGTTTATCAAAGTATGCTCGAAACAACATCCAAAGCTCTAGAAGAGTTAGGTATGAAGGTTGGTGTTATCTTTACTGAGAGAGCTAACTTAGAAGCCTTTATGGCTGATGTCGTTACTGGTGAGAACTACCTTCGTTCCACCAGACAACAGGTTATGGATCAGCTAAAAGGCCAAAAGAAACCAAAGAAACCACTACGAAGAAGACCACCAAGTAGCGATAAAGGGGGGTATATCAGCATGGATCTTTTTATTGGTCCTATCGCTAAACTTTTTAGTGCTATGAACAAGCTGTTCCACAAGGTAACAGGTATTGATCCAGCAGGTTTGGTCAAGAACGCATTTGAAAGACGAATTCAAATTCGTGAGAAGATCCTACAGTCCTTAGCTGATGATCTTGCTAAAGATCTAAACACTCCTTTTGCCAGTAGCAAAGAGCTAAAAAGCTACGCACAAGAGCTTGCTAAACGATATAACCTACCTAAAAAAGAAGTATATAAAACTCTGAGACGACTTTGGAGTAACCGAGTTGGTGGTCAAGGCAAGATGCCTATTATGTGGGATTCATTCCATATGCTGAGTGATCCTTACAACCCACTCTTAGACACTCAGACTCTGTTCAGCACTAAAGCTCTAAAGGAAACCCTAAAAGAGTTTGATGATTTCTTAAAAACTATTGCTGCAACATTCTCTGATTTAGAACTAGATTCAGCATACTTTGATTTTGATTATGATGGTGCTGCATTACCTCAATTAGTTTCTAGACTATCAGATGTTTTTGAGGCTATGGATAGACTAGAGCAAGCTGATTCTCGGGCTGCTCTTAAGGATAGACAAACTCCACAGTTAGAACGAGTATATAATGCTCTTGGTATTGATCCAGCCAATAGAACTCGATTTGATTTATTCAAGTTTAGAGCAAAGCTCGCTGGAATGACAGGCAATATCTTTGCACCTACTTCATTCAAAGAGGCTGTAGTAAATAACCTTACTGATAGACTACACTATATTCCTATGGATGTAGTTATGAAAGACATTCCTCACATTACTGATATGGACTTTGAGCTATATTACAGGGCTGTATACGCAAACTACTTCCCCTTTGCTGAGGATTTTGTTTTTGGGTTTAGTGTAGCAAATAATATTACTTATGCTTATATTGCTGATGCTTTATCCAAAGGAGAAAACCTAAAACAAATTCTTGAAGATAGTGCTTATGTTGTTGGAGGTCTTCATAGAACTGTAACTCTTGAACTAGAAAAGATTGCTCAAGAACTACGCAAGGCGACTAAGGGTAGAGTTCCAACAGAGGGGGATATTGAGGCTATTCTTGGCCCAATCGGACCTATGGGTCTACCAGAACGACTGGAAGCTATTCTTCTTCCAAGCTCAAGACAAGAAGGATGGAAGCGTTGGGTTGCTAATGTTGAGCAGGTTCTTTCTCATCTAAACCCAAATAGCGTAAAACAAAAAACTAAGTACTTCAACAGACAAGCCAAAATTGCTCAGTACATGATTGATAATCGAGACTATTTTGGATTGTCTGATGGAGATATTGTAGACCTGAACTCTGAGGTGCGTTACTACAAAAGTCGAGCAGAAAAGTTTGCTAATCTAGAAAAAGATCCTTTTGTACAAGACATTTACGATAGTCTTACTGAGTCTTTAGGTAAGTATGCTGAGTTCTTTGACAAGACTGTAAGAGATTGGGCTGATAAGTTTGATATGGAAACAAGCAAGTCAGTCATAGAAGATCAGGTTCAAAGAATCAGAATTGAATTAGAAACAAAACTAAACTCAGTACGATCAGCCAAACAAAAAACAGATAGTGCTGCTTATTTAGAGGTTCTGGACTCTATAGAGGAAAACATTCAGAAAAGCATAAATCAAGTTCATTTATTAGCAGCCCTTGATGAGCCTTATCCAGAGGTTTCAGTAAACTACCAGCGTCTAGATTTCCTAAGATCAGGTGTATTTGATGATGCTCAACTTCCAAGAGCCGCTGCTCAACAGATCAGGTTTGAACTAAAAACCTTTATAAAGGGGCTTACTGATAAGTATGCAAATGCTGTCATTCCTGATGATGTAAAACAGATTTTCGATAACATTGACACTTTCCTTAATTTTGATCTAGAGCTTGCTGCTGTGCGATTCTCTACTGACGATCTAGCAAGGCTTACAGATGCTAAACTAGCTGAAAGAATTGCAGATGCTACACAAAGAATTGCAACTATAAAAGAAAGGTTTAAAGATGTTCTAAATAGCCCAATGTACGATAACTTCCCAGAAGAAGTAAGGAATGTTATTGATAGGGCTATGGATAACTATGTAGAAAATGCAGAAAGTCTAATCTCTAGACTAAAGTTTGATAACTTTGGAAAGCCTAAGCAACGGGTCAAGTATACTACTTTTGATCCTACAATTACAGCAGAGCAAGTAATTAGAAAAGCTCAAACAGAAAAGTTAGAAAAATTTAGCTTACTTACAACTGCTGATGAGTTTGCTGACTTTTTACTAAATGATTTAACTATTTTACGAACTGAGGAAGGAATTGCTAAGGCTCTGACTCAGGTTATAAAAACTTTAGATTTTGATTTCAATAAAGCAAAAGACTTTATAAAAGATCTTATCTCTAAAGAAAAGCGAGCCACTTACAGGGAGTTTCTAGAGGAGTTTTATTATGAGAACTTGGATGATATTTATAGTGACTATACACTAAACGAAACACTAAAAACGATTATAGATCCACCAGAAGATCCAGGTTTAGGCGGTGGCCGCAGGCGTCCTTCTGGACCTAAATCAGGGAGAATCAATATTGGTGATTTCTTAGAGCTTCCTTTCAAACTGTTTGGAGCGTTATCTGAGAATATTGCTCAGAGAATGGGTTTTATTGCTTCTGATCTTAAGGTCTTGACTAGAGGATCTTTCAGAAACAACGTAAGTCGCAAAAGAGGACTTGTAGAGTTAGAGAGGTATTGGTCAACCGCAGGAGGAAAGGTTGTAAATACTATTGGAGAATGGATAGCTAATATTGGATCAGACATACCATTTACAGCATTTGCAAGATCTTTTCCAGAACTAAACTTCCTAAGATCTGCTCGATCAAGAGCAGGAGCTAATGAGCTTGGTGTTATTAGAATGATAGGAAGAATGGTATTTGGATCAGAGCTATTTGAAAAAGTTAATGGAAAACTTTACAATGCTGGTGATCACCACGCTGCCAGAAGCCCAATTAGTTATGGTATAGCTAGGTATAGAAACAGACTACTTGGTAACTTCTTAGGTAAGATGGACACTCTTAGAAAGAAGCAAGCCTATCTGATAAAAACCCTAAATGTAACACCAGAAAGGTTTGATGAGATACTAACAGTTCTTTATGAGGGTGTAAAGTGGGCTAGAGAAAAAGCTCTTTTAAATGACGAAAAAGTTCCAACCGCTAATGAGATATTCCAAAGACTAAGAACCACTGAAAGTCTAATAGACTTTTTAACAGATATAGAGGAGCTTGGATTTACCATTCCTGAAGAGTTAGACATTAGAACTACAACAGATAGAGAAGTAAAAATTAGTAATGTGGTTCAAGTTATAGACCATATGGCTAAAGTAGATAGGGTTAGACAAAGTATGGCAAGAGCACTTCCTGTGGATCATCCCTTACGTAAAATTATCTATGAACGAGCGCAACTAAATATTCTTTCTAATGATTCTTTAATTAGTTTAGATAGGGTTTTAGAAGATGGACAACTAGAAAGAGTCATAAGTGATTCTCTTGAGTTAGAGAATAGCAACGGACTTCCTTTGAGTACGGGTGCAAAGAATCTACTAGCTTATCTTATTTTAGCTGAGATTCGTTCTGGAAATCTTACCGTTCTCTCACAGCTAAATCTTCTTGATGGCCTTCCACGGGCAAATAGAAAGATTGTAACCAGGCTAATAAGAGAGCATTTAGATGTAAGAAGATTAAAAGAAGTATTCCCAGAGTTTGATCAGGGCCAATATAAAGGAATATCAGATCAAGAGTTAGCTGAGACATTACTTGATGAATTGTTCCCAAGATCTGAATTTAAATCATTTTTCGGTTCTGTTGCTTCTCTGAAACCATTATTACTAGAAGCTATTACAAAAGTTTCTAACAGACCTACTGAAATAGGGGCTGCAATTAGATTCTTAAAAGATAAACGTAATAGACTTACTGCTGAAGATAACTCTATTGTACGCATTGTTGAAGAAAAAGGAATAGATGCCTTAACTCCTGAACAAAGACAAAGATATGAGACTACAATACTTCCTAAAATAGAAAGAGCTATTGAAAGTAATCAAAATCTTCGTTTTGATCGTAATAAAAAGACTTTTGTTAATGGTGGTATTGAGCATCTTAGTCAACTTAAGAATGGACTTAAAGTTAAGTTTTTAAATACTAATTTTACGATAGGATTAAACAGTAACGTTTTAAACAGAATTAAATTAAAATATAACTTTGAAGTTACACTTGACAAAAATGGAAACCTTGACATGCCAGCTATCAAAGAAAGTATAAGAGAAGTTCTTGATAACATGGAAACTCTAAAAGATATAGATACTTTCTTTGAAGATCTTTATGGAGCTATGTTTGATGAGAAGTTTTCCAATAAAAGAAATCTCAGCCCAGAAGAACAATTCGCAATAGAAAATATACAAAACAATGAGATTGGCATTAAGGTTAATACTGAAAAGAAACACACAGTAGCTATTGACCAGAATGTCACTAAAAATGAAGAATATAAAAGAATAAAAGGTAAATCTAAAATTGGATCAAAAATAGATGCAACCGATTCTACTATTGAAGGATTTTCATTAGCTGATCTTGGTGCTTATTATGGTCTTGATGACATCGAATATCAAGGAAAAAGAGTTATTGATGTTGCGATGGAAGACGCCTTTATTGCTGAATTCAACGATAGACTTAAAGCAGCTAATGTAAAAGATGCTGATGGAAATATAGTTAGATTTGAAAGTGTTTCAGAGATATTTAACCTTATCAAATCAGAGCTAGACGCTTTAGTAAAGGCTGGTAAAGTAACCAATGTTCGTGAGAGTCTTCGTATGCTTGAGTACATGGAGTCTGTCATTACTGGAAAGGTTAAAAACAACCACAAACGAGAGGTTGGTGACTTTATTAGACTAATGCAAAAAGGAGCTAACGCTGCTAGTGTTGCTGGATTTGGTATTCCTGCTATGGTTGAGCTTTCTGTTGTAACCGCCAGAAATATGCAAAGACTTGTTAGCAAGATTCCAATTATCTCTCAGGTTATTGATGGTGCTCAAAGCATTGAAAACTTCCAACCCCAGATTGATAAGCTACAAAGGCAGGTTGAAAGACTAAGCAGACAGCAGGGAACTACTGAAGAAGTGTTTGAGCTTCAAAGACAAATTGCTGAACTAGAAAAAAAACAAGGTTTCCTTCTTGATGTTATGTACGGTGCTGGTGTGGGAACAGAGGGCTTGTTATATAGAAACACTGGATCTACTAGAGCATCGCTTGTCTTTGACGAAAATAACCCAATAACTACTGCTGCTGCAAAACCCGAAGAAGTAGGTAGACCATCTGCTAAAGATAAAGTTGTAAGAGGAGTAGAAAAGTATTTAGATAACGCAATTGACTCAGGAGCAGAAGGAAACCTGTTCCCACTTATTCCAGGATCTGATAAACTACCTAAATTAGGTAAATACTTTTCTCTAAACTTTATCACTAAGAAGTCTCAAGAGATTGTATTCAATAGCTTTATGACTAAACTAATCAGAAGAATTGAAAAACTTACTCCTGAACAAATTGAAATTTTAACAACCGATGTTGGTAGATCTGTTAAAAACAGCAGAGGTAATGATATCATACACGGTATTATCCCAAAACCAGTCTTTGCACAACTAGGGTTTTCTTATAGTAGTTTTAGATCTTTTATTTTAGTTATGAGAGCATCTTTAGAAAGACATAAACCAAGAGTAAAGAATGGAATAAAATACTACGATTTAGGATCTTTGATGCACGATAGAGTTATGCCTCCTAGTTATAGATCAAAAATCTTAACACCAGTATATAACTGGGTTGGTCAAAATGTTGTAAGACCAGATGCAGGAGATTTACCACTCTTTATGAGTTCTCCTTTCTTACAGCTTATTGGACAGTTTAGAAGTTTTGGTGTAGCTCAGTATCAGAAGATGGTTGTACCTCTACTACAAAGGGCTGCCAGTCCTCAAGGCGGACCTATGTTGTCAAAGTCAAGAGCTAATGCTACTGCTGCTTTAGTAACTACTGCGATGATGAGTACAGCCTATGCTTTCTTACAGTATGCTATCTACAATCCAGATAAGGTCAAAGAAGATCTAAATAGAGATCAAGGAGAAAACCTGACTCCAACAGGAAGAATTATTGCAGGATCTCTACTTGGTCTTTTAGGTGTGGCTGACTTTGGTTCTGATATTGCATATAGCATGACAGGAGTTCAAGATCCTACTTCTTGGTACGAAAATGAATTCCAACACAAGGATCAAACTGCTATTGATCTTGCTAACGGAATTGCCGCCTACAGATTCTTCAGGGATGTTATAAAACAACCTACTCAAGATGCTTTTAACCTAGCCAAAAGTGCGGCTGATGAAGATATCAGACAAAGTATGGAAAGTATCTATGAATATAACCCTGGCAATACCTATCAAAAAGTAAGAGCTGCATCTGAGGCTGCTGGTGTAAAACCTAAAAACTTTGATAACAATTTACAAAAGATGTCAGGCAACGCTAGATTCTTCAAAATTATGCAAGCTCTAATGACTGCTTTAGAGGAATAGGAACTTCCTGATAGGAGAACTACTATGGTTGACTTTAAATCAAAAGTTATTTATCAGGGTACAGGATCAAGGACAAACTTTGGTCCTATACCTTTTGATGTCATCTCTCAAGCTGATATTAAATTAGAAATAAATGATGTCATTATTGAGCGAGATGATGCAACATATCCCTGGGCACCAGATAGCTTAAGTAACCCAACTGCGGTTGTAATCACAGGATCTGCTCCACCTTTAGGATCACAGGTTATTGTTTTTAGAGATACACCCAGAGACAATATTTACAAAACTTTTACTAATGAGCCACTAAACGCTGAAGATCTAAATAACTCTTTTAAGCAGATTTTATTTATTGAACAAGAGGGTTACGATGACTACTTAGAAGCTGAAGGACTATTTGAGGGTGCTGGAAATGCTCCTCTTCCTGGAGAGGGACAAGAGGATGATTTCTTCCTTGTTTCTGAAGGAGGACTTTGGCAGATCCGATCCCCCGCGTTTGTTCTTGATACTTTAGGTTTAGGTATTGATAATAATGCTACTTTTAATACAGTAAAAAGTGCAAGCGTTTCTGCTACAGAAGTCAGCTCTGTTAGTGCTACCATAGAAAATGCAACAATTTCCAATGTAAGTGGTGGTCTAGTAATATATGATGATGGTCAGGATTATACAAAAATTAAGAATCTTTCAAATAATCCTTTTATAATTGGTACTACACAACAGGGATCTATAGTTTTTAAACCAGGAAACGAAGAAGTATTTAGAATACAACCTAGAATTTTTGATAATGCGGGATTACTTCATAACTATGGAGACACACTTCCTAATTATTTAGATCAAACAGAGTTTGGTCAATATAATAAAGTAGCTTTAGCCTTAAGTGGATCGGGAAAGGTTGTTGCAGCCAACACAACTAAAGGATGGGGTACTGTTTCTGGAACTGCTGCTACGGGAACTATAGGTCTGACACCCGAGACTTATGGTGTAAGTTCTGTTACAAGAATTAATACTGGTCAATATAGATTATTTTTAAATACTGATGTATTTGCTAAACCTGATGTAACTCGTCTGATTATAAATGTTAATCTGTATGAGATTCCTGCTGGTGCATATACAATTGGAGTAAATGGGCGGTCTGGAGCATTAGGAAGATTTGATGTTTATGTTTTCTCCGATACTTTAGGAACAGCTGCGGCAGACGCTGATTTTCAATTTCAACTATTCTAATGGTAGAACCTATTGAACCACAACCAAAGTCGGGAGTAACTTCTCCACTACGCAGAATCTATACTGCTAGTGGAGCAAGTACGCCTTTATACTATCCTCCAGCAGTTTCTACAGGTTCTTTAAAAGTTGTTGTTGGTGGACGCGAAGTTGCACAAAATGATCCTAAATACTCTTGGGAGTTAGATGCTGATGGTAATGTTTTATTTACAAATTACCAACCAAAGTTAGGAGATATTGTAACGATTGAGTCTTCTTTGAACTCATTATTCCTAGATCTCACAAAACAAAAGTACCCAAAAGGATATGCCCTAGATTCAAGAGCTTTAAATAGATCTTTAACTTTAGCACTAAACACTGCTAATTTATTAGCTCAACTAGGTGATGATACTTTAAATGCTTGGATTGAATCTGGAGCCTTTCCAAGCGCAGATACTGGAGACGATCTATTTGCAGTAACAGATAATGGGGCTTGGTCTGCAAAGAATATTGCTTTTGTAAACAATGTCTTAGGAACTAATGATGTTGATAACACAGAGATTATTGCCAACAGTGTTAGCTCTACCAGTCTTTCAGCAGATAACTTCTATACTGGAACATTATATGATACAAGCGTTCTTGGAGCTTCTGCTAGTATAGATGCTCCCTTTGCAGATAGTGACTATAGAATTATAACTTTTAATGCAACCACTAATAATATTGATTCTTATTTATCTGCAACAAACACTTCTGGTATAGAGTTTGATACCGCAGGTTCTGCAATAACCATTACAACTGGTACT
>JGI10211J34971_10001803_pt1 | contig 17579 bp, 11 predicted proteins | sample Etolagsediment_FD_34971 | JGI IMG/M metagenome (IMG submission 34971) | reverse complement strand
GTTACAAAATAATAAATAAATATATTGAGTTGTAAACTACGAAACAAGTTTATATCCAATACCACGAAGATTTGTTATCTCCATATCGGGAAGTAAGTGTTTTATACGATTGATGTACACTCGTATTGCTCCTTCACTTCCCGACTCACTAGAACTCCATAATGCATCTAAAATAAGCTCTTTTGGAACAGGAGCATTGATGTGAGACATAAGAAGTAAAAGAAGTAAATATTCTTTTTTTGATAAGTCTAGTTCTTGATTATCATAAAAAAATCTTTGGTGAAGTTCATCATGACAAAGTTTTTCTATACATTGGTCTTGTTTGGGTTTATAGCGTCGTATAAGAGCTGAGATTCTTAAAAGAAGTTCATCATTATCAAAAGGTTTGCTTATATAGTCATCAGCACCATTTATAAAACCTTTTTTTAACATCTCTTTATCTTTGTGTGAGGTTAAGAAGATTGTTGGTGTAGTATCATTAGAGTCTCTTAATTCACCTAGTAAAGTGACACCATTTATAAGAGGAACATTGATATCTAGAAGATATAAGTCAAATTTATTTTCAAAAATAATATCAAGTGCTTCTTGACCATTTGGTACATGTGTAACTTGGTATGATTCATCTTCAAGCAAATCTACGAGACTTTCTGCAAAAAGCAGATCATCTTCTAGTAAAAGTATTTTAATCGACACTCGCTATAGCCCATGCAATTGCTTCACCAGCATACATTGGTACTACTCCAGAATAGTTATTTGGAACTACAAAAGTTCTTTTTTCCAAAGTCACTTCTTTAAACTCAGGACAGATTCCATAGATACTTTGTGCATTATCACTTACAAATGCTTGGAGATTATCCAATTTACCATATTGGTCAAAAATTTCACATAAAAGTTGTAAGGCTATTGGAGCTGTGAAAACACCAGCTGCACAACCGCAAGATTCTTTCTTATTTTGTGGATGAGGTGCAGAGTCTGAGCCAAACATAACCTTAGGGTGGGCTTCAAGTGCAATACTTAAAAGTGCATCTAAATCTTCTGGACGTTTTGCGATAGGTTTACAAAATAGATGAGGCATCATCATCCCACCAATAACATCATCAAGTGTTAAGATAAGATGGTGAACTGTAATCGTTGCATAAAGGTTTTCGTATTTGTCTAGCATATCAACAGCGGCTTTGGTTGTGATGTGTTCCATGATGATTTTTAATTTTGGAAAATTACTGGCTAAGAGTTCATAAATAGACATAAACTTAGCTTCTCTATCCATAACAAAACCGTCTGTCTCGCCATGTACACAAAGTGGAATTTCTAAATCACTCATAGCTTGAAGTGTTGGTCTCATTTCTTCTATGTCAAAAGAGCTTACACCACCTTCAGAGTTTGTTGTAATACCAGCAGGATATAGCTTGATTGCTGTGATAACGTCACGAACACTCTCTAAAAAAGCTTTGTCGTAGTTTTTATAAAAAAGCGTCATATATGGTTCAAAAAAATCATTTGGAACGCTTGCCATAATACGCTGTTTATAAGCGATTACATCTTCTTTTGTTTCTACTGGAGGAACAAGGTTTGGCATAACTATAGCACCACTGTGAGAGTATGCTGTAAGTGGGGCTACATTTTCAAGCATTACACCATCACGAAGGTGAAGGTGCATGTCAAGTGGCATTAAAAGAGTGTGAGTTTTCATAAAATTCCTTAGAAATATCTATAAAAGTAATTATAGCAAAAGAAGGTTAAGCACTCTTAAAACTTAATGAAGATAACTTTAGTTATTATAGTATAAATAAATCTAATAAAGGAAAATAATGAAAAATTATAAGAAAGAACTTATATTGATAACTTTATTTTTAAGTTTGTCTTTTTTTGGAAGTGCATTAAATGCTCATTGTCCACCATTTATTCATGATGAATGTGTTTCGCCTTCAGAAGGAGAGGAAGAAGAAAGTGTATTAGAAAAGATAGAAAAAAAAGGTACATTAGATGTAGTAATATTAAATTCACCAACTACGTATTATGCAGGTACTGAAAAAGAACTTGGATTTGACTATGAACTCATAGCTGCTTTTGCTAAAGAGATAAATGTAGATCTAAACCTAAGTGTTGTTTTTACTGTGAGTGAAGCTTTACAAAAAAGTAGAGATGGTCTTGGAGATATTACAGTAGCTGGATTAACTATCACAGATAAAAGAAAAGAAGAGTTTAAATTTGGGCCACAGTACCATACTGTTCAAGAACAACTTATCTGTAGTAGTGAACTTTTTAAGAAAAAAAACTTTCCTAGAGATGTTGAAGATATAGTGGGTTTAAATATAGTAGTTGGGAAAGATACAAGTTATGAAAGTACCTTATTGAAGTTGAAAAATGATGTAGAGGGTTTTGATTTTAACACAACAACGGAGTATTCCACAGAACAGTTATTGGACTTGGCGCATAAACAAGAAATAGATTGTACAGTGGCAGACTCAAGTGTTTTTATGATTAACCAGCGTTACTATCCAAAACTTGTGCGTGCCTTAGTTTTAAGCGGTAGAAAAAGTTTAGCATGGATTATCAGAGATGATGAAGATCAGTCGGTGAATGAAGCTTTATATAAGTGGTTGAACAGATATGAACGTTCTGGAAAAATGGCTGAACTTCGAGATCATTATTTTACCTTTTTAAGTATCTTTGATTATTACGATACGTCAGTTTTTTATGAAAGATTGGAAAATAGATTGCCAAAATATAGAAAGCACTTTATCGGTGCAGGGGAAAAGTATGATATTCCTTGGATGATTTTAGCGGCACAATCGTATCAAGAATCACATTGGAACCCAAATGCCACAAGTCATACAGGTGTACGTGGAATGATGATGCTTACAAATAATACTGCTGCATTATTAGGTGTTAAAAATAGAGTCGATGTGAAGCAAAGTATATATGGAGGAGCAAAATATTTACGTGTCATAGAGAAAAGATTGCCCCCTGAGATTAAAGGAAAAAACCGTTGGGCAATTACACTTGCTTCATATAATGTAGGATATGGACATGTCTTAGATGCTCAAGAGTTGGCAAGAAAATTAAATACAGATCCAAATTCATGGATCTCTTTAAAGGAAGTCTTACCTTTATTGACACAAAAAAAATACTTTAGAAAGTTGAAGTATGGGTACGCTAGAGGTGATGAGCCGGTTAAGTATGTGGATGCTATTCAAAATTATTATGACATCATACAAAAGCATGAAGCTAAAATGGAGTTAGAACGTGCTGAGGCAGAAAAAATTGCGGCTGAAAAAGCACTAGAAAAGGCAAGGCTAAGAGAAGCAAANAGAGGTAAGGTTGGTTTAGTTTTACTTACAGAAAAAAGAAAATGGATCGGTTATATAGATATNAAAACAAAGAANAAATACCAAACATTTGCNAGCTCTGATNTAGAAATAGATGCGAATAAAGATTGGTTGCTTCTTTTTGGAGGAGGGACTGTACAACTTGACGTCAATCATGAATTACAGACTTTTTCTTCTAAAAATAACTTACGATTTAAATATGAAGATGGAAAGTTAACAAAGATTGACGTAGAGGAATTCAAACGTTTAAATAATGGAAACAAATGGTAGAAAAGGGAAAGTCTTTATAAAGACTTCTGTGCCTCTATAATTAAATCGTTTATTGCTTTTTCGTAAAGAGTTGCTTCTTCTTGGGATGTTGACTCAAAGCGTGTGACAAGAACCGGTGTTGTGTTGCTCGCACGCACTAAACCCCATCCATTTTCAAAGTTTATACGAACCCCATCCACATCGATAATATTTTTTATAGCAGGAAATGATGCCGGTGGATTTTGGAGTAATACTTTCACAGCGTCTATAATTTTAAACTTTTCTTCTTCAGTGGTTTTGACTTTAATCTCTTCAGTGGAGAACACTTTTGGGAGTTTTGCAAGTTCACCATCTAAACTGATGCCATCGTGAATTAGCTCTAACATTCTAAGTGTTGCATAAATGGCATCATCATAGCCAAAGTAACGGTTTTTAAAAAATATATGACCAGACACTTCACAAGCTAAGTCTGCATTTATCTCTTTCATTTTTACCTTAAGGTTTGAATGACCTGTTTTATACATAACAACAGTCGCACCGCGGCGTTCAAGTTCATCGTACATCACTTGAGAGCATTTCACTTCACCGACAACAGTGGGCTCATCCATTTTCATCGCGTATAAAAGAGCCATCATATCGCCCTTAATATTGTTTTTATGTGTAAGAACAGCAATTCTATCTGCATCGCCATCATATGCAAAAGCAATATCATTTCCATCTGCTAAAAGTTTTTTTACGTCTTTTAAATTGTGTTCGTCTGAGGGGTCTGGATGGTGGTTAGGAAAGCTTCCATCAGGATCTACGTAAAGTCCAGTTGTTTGCAGGTTGAGTGCTTTAAAAATATCTTCAGTCACAACACCGGCAACACCGTTTCCACAATCATAAGCGATTTTTGTATCCATACCTTTTAAATGAGCAAAATGTCTGACTATAAAGTCAACATAGCGTTTTACCGCATCTATCTCAGTGACATCTCTTTGCTCAGCTTTTGGTATAGAATTCAAAGCTTCACATTCATCTCCTAAAGCATAAATAGCATCACTAAAAAAAGGTGCCTTATCCACAGTGATCTTAAAACCATTGTATTCACTAGGGTTATGAGAACCTGTAATCATAACTGAAGCTGAGGGAATTATATCCACACCATCTATATCCCATTTTTGATAATTGGTGAAGTAATTTACCGGAGTAGGGACAAGGCCCATACCAAGAACTTTTTTCCCACCAGCATTAAGCCCAGCAACAAGGTATTCAAAAAGTATAGGTGAATGACTTCTAGCGTCATAACCAACAGCTACATACTCGCCTTTGATTTTCGAGGCTAAAACAAAGCCAATACGTGTAACAGTTTGTTCATTTAACTCTTTTTCATAAATACCACGTATGTCGTATTCTCTGTAGATACTCATTTAAATCTCCTTAAATCTTGTCAAATGACTCTGACAAGGGGGTTTCTTTGAAATTTTATATTATTTGAGTCCGATTATCGTCGGACTTTGTTAAATTTTCTCATATTCGTCGGACTGTGGTCGGATTTTAATGAGCTGAAAATTGTTATTTATTACTATAGAAAATGAGATGATACACTTAAGAACATTAAATAAAAGAATCGTTACGAAATTCATTCTTCAAAGTCGTTAGGAAAAAAAGTAAGCAAATATTAAAAGAATACATGATTCATAATTTATATTAAGATTTAACATATTTATTTTATGCAATAATTCTTTCATGAATAGTTTTCTCCTAGTTAAGACAATAGATTTAATTCCAAGTCCAATCTTTTATAAAAATATCAAAGGTGTGTATGAGCAATGTAATGCTATATTTTCTGATATGATTTTAGGAATTCCTAAAGAAGAGATACTTGGTAAAACTCTGTTTGAATTACCAGAATATATTCCTCATGAGTTAGCACTTATTTACAAAGAGATTAGAAAAAAAGACAAGTGTTGAGTCTTTTATTGCTATAGCAGATAAAATGCTTTATAATGCAAAAAGAAATGGCAGAAATAGAGTGGAATATAGTCTTTAGCAATAAAAAAGTCTATAAATAGTAGAATTAAATTATTATGTAAAAGGTATTTATTATGAATGGATCTATGATTAAAGAATATAAAGATTTTGAAATTTCACTTGATAGTGTAACGCCACTTTATAAAGAAGATTCTCATGAAATTTATTGGCTTGGAATTGACAATGCTACTGCATTTAGATGTAATGTTTATTTAATTAAAGATAATGATGAATACATTCTTGTGGATCCAGGTAGTCGATCTTTTTATGAACAAGTACGTGAACGTGTCTCTCAAATAACTGATCCCAAGAATATTACAGCATTAGTTTTATGCCACCAAGATCCAGATGTTTCTGCATCTATGATTGATTGGTTAAATGCAAGCCCAGAACTAACAATTATCTCATCTGCTCGCACTAATGTTTTATTACCCCATTATGGGTGTGAAGATTACAAATTTTATGATATTGTTGAAGAACCAGTATATAAGTTTAAAAGTGGTCGTGAGCTAAAATTTATTGAGGCACCATTTTTACATTTTCCTGGTGCTTTTACAACATATGATCTCAACTCTTCTTTTCTTTTCTCTGGAGATATTTGGGCAGCCTTAGATATAGAATGGAAATTACTTGTAGAGGATATGCACGAACATACAATGAATATGGATCTATTTCATGTCGATTATATGGCATCAAACATTGCCGCAAGAGGTTTTGTGAGAAGATTAGAGGGTATAGATATTCAAGCAATTTTACCACAGCATGGTTCTATTATTCCACAAGAGTATGTTAAAGATGCTCTAGAGTATTTAGAAAAATTGCAATGTGGCTTAGATTTAATCTATAGTGATTTAAAGAACTAAGCCATGAATAATATAGAAGAATTAAAAAAAGAACTTAATAAACTTAAGCGTAAAAATATGCTTTTAGAACAAAGTTTAAAGCAAGATCATGCTTTACGTAAAAGTTATAACGAAGCGATGAGTCTTTTAAGGCAAAAAGATCAAGAGCTCCAAGAACTAAATGATTCTTTAGAGAAAAAGGTACAAGAGCGTACAATGGAACTTGCTAAAATGTACGAACATGAGCAACATGTTAAAGAGATGATGAAGATGGTTGCTGATGTAAATGAATATCTAGTTGGTGCAATGAACATGCAAGCTATTATTAAAAGTAGTATTGCAAATATTTGTCACTTTGAAGATTATCAATTTTGTTGGTTTGGAATGATGACTTCATATAATACACTTGAAGTAGTACATAAATCTAACGATATGTATAATTTACTTACAAGTTCAGAATATGATACTACACAAGCTAATCAAAATACTCTTGTCCAAGCAGCGGTTAAGTCGCATAAATCTTCAGATATTGTACATATAAAAGATTTATCTTTACATTATCCCCAGCTTATTAAACGAAGAGGAAGCGATACTGAGGACTCAAATAGAGAACCAGGCTTCACAAAGCGTCGTACAAGTGATTATAATCTAAGCTCGTCAGTCGCTATACCACTTTTTTATGATGGAGAAAGTTCGCCTTTTGGTGTCTTTACAATTTGTTCTTCTCAAGAAAATATCGATGAAGAAGAGATAGAGATTCTGAAAAAACTCTCTAAAGATATTGCTTTTGCAATGAGTATTTCCCGTCATCGCAATATATTAGAGCAATTAGAATTAGAAAAAGTTTCTAATTACGAAGAAACTATCCTTGCCTTTGTTGATATTATTGAGCAACGTGATGCTTACACGGCTGGACATACTGTACGTGTAGCACAGTATTGTCGTCTTATTGCTATGCATATGAATATTGAAAATACTGAAATTCACAAGCTGGAACAAGCTGCAATTTTACATGATATAGGTAAGGTCGTAACCCCCGACTCCATCCTGCTTAAACCAGATAAACTTTCTGCTTTGGAATATGATCTTATTAAACAACATGCAACATCTGGATATAAGATGCTCTCAAAAATTGCTATGTATCAAGATTTGGCAGATATTATTCACCACCATCATGAACATTATAATGGGAGTGGGTATCCAGATGGCTTAAAAGAAAACGAGATCTCTTTACTTACGCATATTATGATAGTTGCTGATGCCTTTGATGCAATGACAACTAATAGAATTTACAAAGGGCGTAAAACTGTAGAAGAAGCATTAGATGAGATTCAAGCACTCTCAGCAATACATTTTCATCCTGAAGTAGTTGAAGCCGCAACAGATATACTTAGGGGAACAGAGATTCATGACACAAGCCAAATGCCACATAGTGATTTGGAACAAAAACGTTTCTCTTACTTTTTTCAAGATCCTTTAACCTCTGTGCATAATGAAAATTATCTTTCTATAATGCTCAATAAAGATTTTGGTACATTTGAGTGTATTAACTTATTGCTTTTACGAAATTTTTCAGTATACAATAAAGAAAAAGGCTGGGGAGAAGGCAATAACTTACTTATTAAGATTGCTCATGAATTAGAAAATAGATATCCTAATGCATATATTTTCCGTTTTCATGGTGATGATTTTATACTTTTACATCCAGAGCATAAAGAAATAGATTTGACATCTTTAAATAGTTGGCTTGAGAAAGATTATAAGGTGCATTTTGATTTACACCACTACCATGTTGAAGAATTTGATTCGGCTAAAGCACTTATAGATAAACTATCATAAACTTGAGAAAACTATTCCATAGGTAGTTTAATTTTTTAGTTTTTTCCTGTATAATTGGGTTTAAAAAAGCTTGAAAAAGAACTTCTCTTAAATTTAAATCAGACATGGATGTATTCAAACAAGCTTATACTAAACTTGTTGGTATGTAGCCTGAGTCATGGTGGTAACTAAAGAAATGGAGCAAAAATGCAAATTAGAAAATTATTAATTTTTGTATTTGTAATGTTATTTACATTACAAGGTATCGCAAATGATATAAATACATTAAAGCAAGAGAAGAAACAACTCGCTTATATTGTTTCTGACAGCAATATCCCATTTTGGAATATTATGAGCCGAGGAATTAAGTCTAAAGCACAAGACTTGGATTATGAAGTTACAGTATACAGTGCCAACAATTTACTTAAAACAGAGCTTGAAAATGTTATAAAAAGTATCAAAGCTAAAGTGGATGGAATTATTATATCACCCATCAGTTCTTCTACTGCAGTAACAATACTTAGACTAGCAGAGAGTGTAAATATCCCTGTTGTGATTTCTGATATTGGAACAGATTCAGGTAACTACCTTTCTTATATATCATCTGATAATTTTCAAGGTGCTTATGAGATTGGAAAAGTATTAACAAAAAAAATGCAAGAGATGCAATTGGAAAATGCTAGTGTAGGTATTATTGCAATTCCTCAAAAAAGAGATAATGGAAAAAAACGAACAGCTGGTTTTATGAAAGCCTTAAATGAAGCAGGCATTAAAAGTTCAGGATTACGTCAGCAAGTTGACTTTTCTTATAAGGAAACATATGATCATTCTCTTGCACTTATTAAAGAAGATCCAAGTCTGCGAGCATTATGGCTACAAGGATCCAATCGCTATCAAGGAGCTCTTGATGCTATTGCAGACACAGGAAAAAAAGGAGAGATTCTTTTAGTGTGTTTTGATGCAGAGCCAGAATTTATGGAGATGATTCCTAAGAGTATTTTGCTTGGAGCGGCTATGCAACAACCATTTTTAATGGGTAAAAAAGCTGTAAAAGTGATGGACCAACACCTCAAAGGTAAATTAGTAGAAAAAAATATTCATTTGCCTATTTTAGCAATTTCAACAAAAAATATTCAAATCAATAGACCTCTTATAGAACGTAATGTTTTGGGTATAGATAAACACTAAGAATGCTTCTAAAAAAACCTCCACTCTACTTCATTATTGCTATTTTAACAACCTTAGTAGTCTTAGGTTTTATGGGAGTTTACTCATTTTTTCAATATAGTGTACAAAAAAAAGAGCTTATTAGAAGTTTAAAAGAAGATTCTAGGGTTACTATCTTGTCTTTACAAAAAAATCTCTCACATTTTATTGAGTCCTATGCTATAAATGATTATGAAGTCTTACTTAAGAATGAGATGCAGCATAAACACTTTTCAGCTATTATTGTTGAAGATTTCAATATGGCAAAGATAATGGGGAGAGAAACTTATATTACAGGACAAATTCGTAATAATGAAGCTAATATTGAGCATTACAATGAAAAAAATAAAAACAAGATATCATTAAATGAATGTTACTATTATGAAAGTGTAAAAATCAGATCATCGCTGGATAAAGAAATTGGTTTAGTATCTATTTGTAGTCATGATTTTATCATAAAACAAAAATTGCGTGTACTACTCATAGAGAGGGTAATTATTAGTATATTCTTTTCGTTTTTTCTCTCAATAGTATTATTTTTTATCTTACGACGTTATACAATTGCCCCAATAAAACATTTGAATCACATTTTATCTCAAAGAGATGATGATGGTATTCCAATCAACAAAGTTGAAAAATCTAATATATATGAATTTGAAGAACTCTCTGAAACTGTCAATCTAATGATCGACTCTGTCAAAAACTATCGAAAAAGTGAAAAGGAAAATATTTTAGCGTTAAATATGGAGCGTGAACGTTTTCAGCTTGCTATTGATGGTAGTCAGGATGGATTATGGGATTGGGATCCAATAAGCAATGCAGTCTTTTTTTCCAAGCAATGGAAACGAATACTTGGCTTTGAGGATTATGAGATTATAAATAAACTATCGGAGTGGTCTGACCGTGTCCATCCAGAGGATATTGATTTTGTCATGGAATCTGTTAAGAAACATCTTGATGGTAAGACAGATCTTTATGAGAATCGTCACAGAATGAGATGTAAAGATGGTAGTTGGAAGTGGATTCTTGCTAGAGGGAAGGCACATTTTGATAACGATGGTAAGGCCTTAAGGGTTGTTGGATTTCATACTGACATTACGGAGCAAGTAGAACATCAAAAAGCATTAGAACATAGCGCTAAACATGATAGTTTAACACATTTACCAAACCGTTTTTTATTTAATGAACTTATTCAAACAATGTTTTCTCATGCAATTCGAAATAAAAAAAGCTTAGCAATTATTTATATTGACCTTGATGGTTTTAAGGAAGTTAATGACACCTTTGGTCATAAGGCAGGGGATGCTGTACTTATTGAAGTTTCACAACGCATGAAAGAACTATTACGTCAAGAAGATATTGTATCAAGGTTAGGTGGCGATGAATTCGTTGTTGCTGCAAGCGACATTACCAAAAATGAAGATCTCATACCACTTTTAAATCGCTTGTTAGAAGTACTTAATCAGCCTATTGAATATTCTGATGATTCTGCGATGCATTATTTACAAGTTTCCGCAAGTATAGGAATCAGTATATATCCACAAGAAAAAGAAATAGGTCCAGAAGCATTATTACGTCAAGCTGATCAAGCGATGTATGAAGCTAAAAATGCTGGAAAAAATCAATACTGCTTTTTTGATTTAGAAGAGAATCAACTATTGAGAGAATATCAAGAGTTTTTAATAGAGTTTACTCATGCTATTGCATCGAATGAACTAGAGCTTCATTATCAACCTAAAGTTGATATGAAACAAGGAAAGGTTCTTGGAGTTGAAGCGTTGGTACGATGGAATCATTCTCAAAAAGGACTATTATATCCTGATGATTTCTTGCCACAACTAAATGATGACGAAGAGATAATGCTAAAACTTGGTCGTTGGGTTGTTCAAACGGCAATTGAACAGTTGTCTTTTTGGCTATCAAAAGATTATGCACTCTCAATGAATATCAATATTAGTTCACATGAGTTTAATAATAAAGACACTTTACCTTTTATTCGCTCTTTGTTAGAAAAACATAAAATGATTAAGCCTTCACAGATTGAGTTAGAAATATTAGAGACTCATGCCTTACAAGATATAAATATGGCACATAATATAATTGGGGAGTATCATTTACTTGGTCTGAAGATTGCTCTTGATGATTTTGGAACAGGTTATTCAACAATGAGTTACTTAAAAGAACTACCTGTAAATACACTTAAGATTGATAAGAGCTTTGTGATTGAAATGCTCAATGATAGTGGAAGTTTTTCAATCTTAGAAGCTGCTATTGGGTTGTCACATGCATTTCGTTGCCAGACGATAGCAGAAGGTGTGGAAAGTGAAGAACATGGAAGAGTGCTTATTGAATTAGGGTGTACTATTGGACAGGGGTTTGTGATAGCAAAACCAATGAATGCAGACACCTTTGAAATATGGCTAAAAGAGTGGCAGCCATTTGATTCATGGAAAGAAACAAAAAGTTCTAATTTATAAAAGTATACCCAGTTAAAATAAGCACTAAAGTCCAGAACTGTAATATGCTCTGCTATCTCTTATTGTATTGGTCTTTATCACAACAAATTCAAAAATAAATGTAAAGAGTTTATTCTTACATATGTATGCTAAAATGTATTTTTAATTTAGGAACTGTATATATGAATAAAATGTTAAAAATAAAAGATATTATGAGTGTTAATGCAGTCTCCTTTAGTGTGGACACTTTAATTGATGAAATTGTCAGGACTATGCAAGAGAAAAGAATCAGTTCTGTCATCATTGTTGATGGTAAAAAACCTTTAGGCATTATCACTGAGAGAGATATAGTTAAGGCTTCATTATCTGCAGAAAAAATGCTTCATATGAGTGTAACTCAGCTAATGAATTCTCCTGTTATAACAATGCCGTCTCATGCAGACTACCGTGATGCTTACATGCAGATGAATGAGCAAAAAATACGTCATATAGTTGTAACAGGGAGTGATGGAGAACTTGTTGGTATACTCAGTGAAAGTAATTTTTTAAATCATTTAAGTCCTGAGCAACTACTAGCAATCAAAGAGATCTCTAAAGTAATGAGCAAAAGTGTATTTACATGTCAGCCTAATGAGACCCTTCGCTCAGTACTAGAGAAAATGGTCGATAAAAAAATTGGAGGCATTGTAGTAGAGGAAAATAATAAAGCTGTTGGAATCATAAGTGAAAGAGATGCACTTAAGTTTATTCAAGAAAGTAAAGACTTACTAGATCAAGCAGTTTCTACATGTATGAGCACTCCAGTAAGCACTATTCATGAAAGACAAACAGTTTTAAATGCACAAACTATAATGGACAACTTAGGTATTCGAAGGTTAGTTGTTGTTGATGATGATGANGNNATAGCAGGAATCGTATCCCGTCATGATCTTATAAAGCATATCCCTGAATACTATGTTGAAATTCTTCGAGANATGATTGACCGTCAAAAAAGCTTAGTGACTAATACGCAAGCAAAACTAGATGAAAAAATNATTTTTCAAAATGCAGTCAAATCCCTTCCNCATACTATAGTGCTGATGACACAAAGTGAAGGGATTATAGANTTTGTAAATTTTAAAGAAAAAGCTTTTTGCAATATTCCAAAAATCAATATTGGAGATAACCTTAATAATCTAGANTCAAACTTTTTTGAACTTTTAAAAAATAAAACGTGGAAAGAGAAAGTTGTTAGTGGAGAGAGTGTACATAAAATTGTAAAAGTTACAAATCAGACGAATAATTCATGTTATCTACACACTAGTATCTCCGCAATTCTTGATGAGGAAAAAAACTTTAAAGGGTATCTCTACATAGCGCGCGATATTTCACAAGAGCAAACTCTAGAACTTCAACTTAAACGATTAAGTAATCAACTTCAAGAAGCGTATCATATTGCACATATTGGAAACTTCGAACTTGATGCGAAAACTTTAAGTGCTTTTTGGTCAGATGAAGTTTGTGATATTGTTGGTATAAAAAGGGATACTGTAGGGGGCCCAGAGCTACTAAAAACATTAGTAAGAGAAAAAGACTTTGAACAAATAGAAAGCTCCTTAATTTCAGCACTTCAAACTGGTAGTGAGCATGAGATGATCTATGAGGTTTTTCCAAAAAATGAAACTAAGTCACGATGGGTCGAATGTAGAGCACGCCGTGAGTTAAATGAAGATGGAACACCAAGATGTTTAATTGGAACTATTCAAGATATCACTCAGCGTGTAGAGGCTCAAAAACAAGCAAGAGAAAATGAGGATAGTATGATTTTAGCACTAGAGAGTGCTGGACATGGAGTATGGGACTATAATGCTAAGGAGAACACTCAATATTTATCGCCACAGTATAAGTCTATGCTTGGATATGATAATGATGAGATGGACAATACTTTAGAAGCCTTTGTAAATCTTTTACACCCAGATGATCTAAGTCAAGTTCANTCAACCATAGAGTCATTTTTTATAAATAAACACTATAAAGGAGATAAATTCCATCATACNTTTAGAATGAAAACTAAAGATGGATCATATAGATGGATACTCTCAAATGGAAATGTAATCTCAACGGATAAAGATGGAACTATTGTCCGAGTAATTGGTACTCATACAGACATTAGTGAACAACAAAAACTTCAAGAAGAACTACTTCAAATCAATAAAAAACTAACAAAACTCTCAGACACTATACCGGCTATGATCTATCAATACCAACTTTATCCAGATGGAAGTTCCCGTTTTCCTTATGCGAGTGTTGGTATAGAAGATATATATGAAGTCACACCAAAACAGGTTATGGATGATGCACAATCTGTATTTGATGTTGTATATCCAGATGATTTAGCTATGGTGGTTGACTCAATCACTAAATCTGCAGAGACTATGCAACTATGGAATTTAGACTACAGGGTCACACTTCCAAAAAAAGGTCTTCGTTGGCTTAGAGGAACAGCTAAGCCCCAGAAGCTTGAAGATGGTGCTATCTTATGGCATGGCTATATTCAAGATATTACAAAAGAAAAAAATAATTTCAATATTTTAAGAGAAAATGAACGTAAACTAAGACAATCAGCAACAGTTTTTGAAAACACTACAGAGGGAGTAATGATTACAGATACAAACTCTATCATTCTTGACGTGAATGAAGCATTTTGTCAAATTACAGGACATGAACGTAATGAAGCACTAGGAAAACCAGCTTCTATATTAAAATCAGGAAAACATAATAAAAAGTTTTATCAAGATATGTGGAAAGATGTCTCACAGCTTGGCTCGTGGAGAGGCGAGATATGGAATCGTCGAAAAAACGGAGAGATATATCCACAGTTGTTAAATATAAGTAGCGTTAAAAATAGCTCTAATGTTGTTGAGAGTTATATCGCTGTTTTTTCAGATATATCGTCGCTTAAAGAAACTCAGGCACAACTTGATTTCCTTGCACATCATGATCATTTAACAGAGCTTCCAAACCGAATCTTACTTAACGAACGACTTAAACATACACTAAGCACTGCCAAGAGAGATGAAAGTATGACTGCTGTTATATTTATGGATATAGATAATTTTAAAAATATCAATGATAGCTATGGGCATACATTTGGAGATGAACTTTTAATTGCAGTATCGCATCGTCTTAAAATAATAATGCGTGAAGATGATACATTCTCTCGTATTGGTGGGGATGAATTTGTAATTGTTATGAGTCATTTTAGAACTCTTGAGCAGATTACACGTATTGCTCAAAAAATTATGGAGCAATTTGAAAAGGTCTTTACTATTGAAGAAAAAGAGTTCTGGATCTCTGTCAGTATCGGAATTTCTGTTGCTCCTGATGATGGCAATAGCTCTGAAGTATTGATTAAAAATGCTGATACAGCTATGTATGAAGCAAAGGGAGATGGTAAAAATACTTTTAAATTTTATAATGATAAGATGAGTGCCAGTTCTTTTGAACGTGTTGTTTTTGAAAGTGCACTCAAAGCAGGTATACAAAACAAAGAATTCGAAGTTTATTATCAGCCACAAGAAGACCTTGGAGACAATAGTATCATAGGATTTGAAGCATTGGTGAGGTGGCACCACCCAACCTTGGGACTCGTACCGCCAGATAAGTTTATATCAATTGCGGAAGAAACAAAAATGATTTTGGACATAGGTAGTTTTGTGCTAGAACAATCTTGTAAAGATATTAAACAATGGCATGATGAAGGTTTATGTAAAGGGCGAATAGCTGTAAATGTTTCTGGGGTTCAACTAGAACATTCTGAGTTTGCTGAAATACTCAAACACAATCTTAAAAAATATGATGTCGACCCTTCAATGATAGAGATAGAAGTGACAGAGTCCATGGTTATGAAAAATCCTGATAGATGGATTAGTATACTTGAGGAAATTCACCGAATAGGTGTTTCTATTAGTATTGATGATTTTGGAACTGGATATTCTTCACTTAGTTATTTGAGACGTCTTCCTGTAGACACTTTAAAGATTGATCAGAGTTTTGTTCAAGATATTCCAGAGGAAAAAGATGCCTGTGCCATTGTTGACGCAATTATAAATATGGCTGATAGTCTTGGTTTAAATACTTTGGCTGAAGGTATCGAGACAATTGCTCAGCGTGAATACTTAGTTAAAAAATCTTGTACACACGCTCAGGGATATTTATTGTCTAAGCCGATGAATACTAAAGATACATATAGCTGGTTACAAACAAAGCAAGGCTAGCGCATTTAAAAATATATTTTCTGTCGGCTTCTTGTTGGGCTTTTTCTAAGGAAACTAAACTTAAGCACTCAATGAAGCTTTATAACAAGGACTTTAGTATGTTTTTTTAAAAGTTTCGCCGGTAACTACATTTAGAAAAATTTTGTTTTGTTTTTTGATTTTTCCACAGTAGATAAAATAGAGGGTTCCGTCTGAAAGTTCCATCCATCCATTACTTCTTTTAAAGTCTTTAAGTTGGCAGATTCCATCCTGAACTAGCCTTTGAGAAACAGGTATGAAGGTTGATTCAAATCTCTCAAAATCATCAGATTTCGCGACAGTACTAAGAAGTAAGGTTTCTATGGATCTATCATCTTCTATGATTAAAGTTTCAGGTTCTATTGTTTGTTCTTCTAGAACTTCTTTTTTTACAGGCTCTACTGCAGGTTCTTTTATTACTACAGGCTTCTCAACAACAACTGGTTTTTTATTTTCGAGTTCACTTAAGTAGTCTTGGTGTACCCAATGAGCTGTTTTAGTGTATTGTGATATCCTTGCCCAAGAGTTTTTAAGCTCATAGACTTTTACTTTTTCCCCTTTATAAATACTATAAAGGTGAGCCGATGTACTGTTGGGTCCCATTCTAACTTTAAGTGTTTTTGTATTTACAAAGTGAGTATTAGAGGCAATAGTATGCGCTACGAATGTGCTAAGTAGTAAAAGTGAAATAAGGATTTTTTTAAACATGGTATACCTTGAATTTTTTATAGATAATAGTATAGTAAAAATGAACTTAAGTATACTAATATATATAGTGATATAATATCTTCATAATAAAATAAAGAGTAGTACTATGCAAGATGTAAAAGAAATATTTTTAAAAGATTATAAGAAACCAAAATTTGAAGTACAAGAAGTAGCATTAGTTTTTGAACTTGAAGAAGAGATTACAAACGTTACAAATACTATGAAGATACTCAAACTTGATACTACAACGCAAGATTTAGAACTTGATAGTATCGATTTAGACTTAGTAGAACTTTGGATAAATGACTTGAGATTAAAAGAGACTCGTTATTTATATGAAGATGAGACACTACGTATACGAAATGTACCAGATAACTTCACCATTAAAATAGTAAATAAGATATATCCTCATAAAAATACAGAGTTAGAAGGTTTGTATAAATCAGGTGCAATCTTTTGTACGCAAAATGAGCCTGAAGGTTTTAGAAGAATTACTCCATATTTAGATAGACCGGATGTCATGTCTGTTTTTACGACCACTGTCATCGCGCAAGAAGAAAAATATCCGATTTTACTTTCAAATGGAAACAGATACGAGTCTAAAGAGTTGCCAAATTCTAAACATAGTGCAACTTGGCATGATCCTCATCCAAAACCTTCATATCTTTTTGCACTTGTAGCTGG
>JGI10211J34971_10001802_pt1 | contig 17582 bp, 20 predicted proteins | sample Etolagsediment_FD_34971 | JGI IMG/M metagenome (IMG submission 34971) | reverse complement strand
CATCGATTAAACTAATAAGGGGTAACCCATCAACGGAAGCGGATAGGGTTAGTTGCCAACCACCTGGGTTCATTTGTTGTTTATATCTGGAACGGTTTACAGAGATAAATGCCATTGAATCTTGGTCAGTTTCATCAACAGTAAAAATACCATCAGTTGGATTTAGCATTAAATTTGCAAACTGACTATAAACTGCTTTTGATGGGGTAATACCATTGGAGGCATCCGAGTTTATTTTTTCAGTACCACCACCGGTTCTGTGTCCCCACGCTATACTATATTGAACAGTAGCCGTACTGTCTGCGCTTGGATCACCATTGTAAATAAACCAATGGTAGTTTCCAGAATCACTACCAGTTTGAGTTGAACTAGTATAAGCCACAGTTAAATCACTAACTGCACCTGACCAAAGATTAGCTGTCAAATCACGTGACACAAATCCTTCCACAATATCTCCGGGATTAAAAGTTTTAAAAGACATATTATTTTGTTATTTTATAAAGTACTTGTTCCACTACCTGGTGCAGCCACACCCACAGTCACACCTTCAATTCCAGAATCAGCAGATACAGTTATTGGAATAGTTACAGAACCACCAGTATCATTTCCAAATATTGTGATAGTTGATGTAGTGGTTCTAATTAAAGATTTACCAGTGATTCGGAAAGATGCTCCAAATTTAGTAATAGAAATTCTCTCATCACTTGGGTCACCAATAGTACCACCAGTTGATATTGTTGGACTTGTACCACCTGCTACCCCTCTAAGAGCGCCACGTAAATCACCTTCTTCTGCTGTAAATCCAAGTGGAGTTACTGTTGCAACTTTAGAGTTATCTAATACCAATGTGTAACTTTGAACAATACTTGAATCATTCAATACACGTGGATTGAGTGTAATTGTTTCGCTAGTTGAAAGATTGATAGAACTCACACCAATACCAATTACGGGAAGTCTCAGACTACCACGTGGAAGTGTAATCAACTTATGACGCATCATTTGCGATTCATCGGCAAATGCTTCCAAAACAGGAAGTTTTTCAATAGCCTCCCCATAAAAATTAGTACCACCTGCGTGATTTTGGTCCCAAAGTCTGTAATCAACTTCATCATCAGATACCGCAAATTTTGTGATATTTAAAGCACCTTGTGCTAAAAGTTGTCTACCGCGTTTTGTTAAAATAGCATCTACGGTAAGCGAAGTGTTATCTAAAAATCCCATAGTTTTTCTTTAAGTTTGTTATTAATAAATATACGGATAATTTTTTTATAATTCCGATGTCGTACCACTACCACCCACAGTTCCGCCAATAGGTCCTATTGGACTACCGGGACCAGTGGCACTTGTCCCACCCAATGATGGCGGTGGTAGTGGCGATGGTGGTGGTGCTGAAGTTCCAGTACCTACTGATGGTAAAGATGGTGTATCAATTCCACCCGGTGAAATTGTACCCGGTGGTGGAGCGGGTATACTTGTACCAGTACCAGCGCTGGGTAATGAATACTCTGCCACTGGACCGCCATCTATTGTATCTTCACTATCAATGTTGAAATCGGGACTTGTCATTTTGGTACCAACATAATATGAATTTGGCCCATAAGGATGTAATCTGGATAATTCTAAAGAAGTTGAATGTGGAGTTGGGGGTCCACCTGCTGCACTACTGTAAAATGTTCTAGTCTCATACAAATAATCAGATAACCTTGAGTATTCTGTATAAGCTCCAGTTATTGCCAAATTAGTGGTTATACTTTGAATGGTACCTGCTCCACCAAAACTACCAGTACCATTATTAAATCCACTAACTATTGATAAATTACTCAGTTGACCATTTGGTGTGCTACCTGTATATACAATTACATTATTTGCTCTTGGTGTGGTTTCTGTGTAGAAAATTTGAATGAATCCGCCGCCGGGTCTGGATGCGGATAATGGTATACTTATCAAACTAGAACTCGCGTTTATTGTATCCCGTAGTGCAATTGCTTTTTTTGCAGCATCATCAATTAAATTACTAGGAATATAAATACGAGTAGATGTGTTTGTACCTAATGCGTTTGATGCAGTAAATACAAATTCAACATTACTTCCAACAAAAAACATAGAACCAGTTGGATATGCCGTACTATCAAATTCAAAAATAATCGAGCTAGTTCCATATGAAGTTATAGTTCCATCAAATTCATATCTACTTCCCAATCTAGTATCATATCCATATGTATCCCATGTGTATATTTCGTCGGTAAGTGTTGAATATGTACTTGAGTATCCAAACCTATCGGTATAAACCATAGAATCATAATCATCGGATGTAGCTAAACCAGTTTCATCGTAAATATCTATACTTGTAGTATAAAAATTATTTTCTAATGAAACACTAGGTTCAGTTACAATCTTTGGCCGTTCCAAAACAGATGGTTTTACCATAACACCCACTACCTTATGCGCACGTGCCGGTAAAAGTTGTTCTATCTGTTTGAAGATAGCCGAGTTAAACAAACTCAACAATCTAAAGAAAACAAAGAAGTTGTTTTCTTTATCGAACTTTTTGAAATAGGTATCTCTTATATTTCTAAGTAATCCATACTCATCAGAATATCTATCACGTGGGTCTCCTACAATATCATCCAAGATTAACCCACCGAATTGTAATGCAATATCAAGGTCTATGTTATCTTGCGGAGAAAACGCAACTGATACCATGTTTGAATCAAGTGGGTATTTATCAAACGAACTACGTTCATAACTCTTAAATGGGTCTAAGGTATAATCTACACTATTATCTTCAATACGTATCTTATTACCAAGTGGTCTAAGTCCTATTGAATTTGGAACGTGAATGTAATAGGTATCATCTACTGTGTTGAATTTATTTGCTTGATAATTGTTAGCCTGACCGCTTGCGGTATATGGACTTGCAAATTGAGTGATTTGACTTGGGTGACTTGAACTAACTATTATATTACTACCAGATATATTAAAAATATTATTATCAGTTCCAAGTGGAAGTCTTAAAACCAAATTATCAAATGACTCACTATAATTACTTGCATAGTAACTAATAGGTGCTTGGGCATGTCCATCTAACACCCAGTCGGGTAGATAACTACGCCATAATCTAAATTCCTGAAATGCTCCATTGAATGACCGGGTATATGGCGTTATTGAAAATGCGTTTACATCCTGTAAAAATCCAAGATTTAATCGATTTTGACCACCGGCGCCCCAATTATCTAAATATGAACTAGTTGCAGTATCATCTCCCAAATCATCCATACTGTATGTGATATGGGCAGTATGTGTAATACGACCATCCGCGTGATTCGGAGACTTTCTCACATCAAGTTCAAAAACTACTGGTGGCGCATCTATCTCGGTACCGTTTTCCTTTACACGGTTTTCAACCCTAAGAGCTACATTGTAATAGTCATTGTCATAAATAGGTAAATATTGAGTTGATGCGGATACCCAACCAGCACTACCACTTAATGAAAGATGTAATCTACCATAATTAGATGTACTGACAGATGATGAATGTTCCATCCATATGGCTAATGCATCTGTTTTACTGAATAACCCCTGATTTACCTTTTGATTTGTTCTAAAACGAAATTCTATTGTACGTGGTGTGTATATATCATCACCAGTATAAACACCACCCTCACCATCTTTATCTAGGTTACCCCATGGAGCTCTAACGTAAGATGCACTAGTTATCAACTCATGGTTTGCAATTTCAAGTGCTTGCATTTGTGAACCCGATATAGAATTAATTGGGTCAGGTCCACCAAATTCTTGAATTCTCAGTATACTAGATGGGATACCATATGCAGATAATAGTGCTTTAATACTTCTAGCACTACCCTTTGTTTTATAAATGTAAGGTAAGTTGTTGAATATTCTTGAGTACGGTTCCATCTCCATATCACGATATGATACGGATTCAGTTGTTGCAAATACTAGTTGGGCTCCGTCTGGATATTCAGCGGAGGATGTTGTCTGGTAACTACCACTCGCATCAGTTCCCAAGAAATATTTCCAAAGGTCTTCTTTATCCCAACCGGAAACAGCCTCCCATCCCATGGATTTTAATACATTCCAAAGTAAATCTTTGGATAACCCTGTATTTACATCTTCATCATGTTCATGCAATTTACCCAAGTGGTCTACATAATTATATAGAACATCAAAGTGTTGAGCAATCATATCCACAAAAAGAACAAACCCATTATTCTGCGGATTGAATCTTACATGAAGTGGTATTAAATCTCTTAATATATTTTTATTTGTATTATCGTAAATCTCGGCATCATCCAACCTCGATGTATACCAAGTTTGTACCGCACTTGAGTTTATACTAGCATTGGTATATGGTTTAGTAGAATTTGTTTTTGGCCAAGTTACATTTTTAAATGTGCCGTATGTATCTGTATATTCAGAACCTGATTCATAATACAAATACTTTTCGTATTCATCAAAATTTGAAATTACAGCTTCTTTACGTGCCGATATTGTTTGTCTGTTTCTTACATATTGAAAAGAGCCAGTCGCACCAGAAGCAGCCAACCCACTTAAATCAGACTCAAGTGCCAATGATTGTGATGTGTAAGTTTCAATCAATCGCATCTTGTAATAGAAATTTCGAATTCTCTGTTCAGCTGAGCTGAAGTGTATAAAGTTTTCGAAATTTCTATAATCGATATTTAGTTCGGCTGCGTTTCCAATCGAACCACTAAACAATCGATTTACTATTCTGTTTTTAACATCAGGTACTGCGTTTAATATTTTCGCTTCAGTAAGTACACCAGTACCCTTACCAACTTGTCGATTTATATCAATGTAAAAATCAGGACCACGTAATCTATTAAAGCCTTCTTCGGGTCTTTCAAATGGTAATCGAATAAAAACTTCAAATTCTAATGGGTTAATAACTTGGTCCCAAATTTCAACATCATCATTAACACGAATTGTTCTGGGAAAAGTGTTTATACCATCATGTGGAGTATGTTTTACTATTAAGTTCCCATCACCATATTCATCACGAACCCAATTTATGATTGGGTGTAGCCCACCAGTATTATTGTGATACAAATAAACAGGAATTGGTTCATCTCCCAATTCTCGAATATCAACCAGTGGACTGTTTAACTTGATTTCTTTCTTATTGGTTGATATTTGTAGTACCGATAACTCTTGAATTTTTCTTACAATATATACAGTTACCTGAAATCTACCAGTGAATATATCTAATCCATTGACAAGTATATCATAAAGATTAATACTATATCCTATATCAGAAGGTTCTGCAAGCGAAATAGCATCACCTTCAAATGTATCGACAAGGGTTCCAGAATTAAAAACATCAACTCTAAGAATATCTCCATCTAAAATTGTAGTAGTTTCAAATGTAGCAAATGATTCTCTATCACCTTCTGGGGTTATTCTACTTCTAGTACCAGTAACAACAAACTCATCACGTGGAGCTATTGATACAGAATCCAATCCAACATCAGTTGTTATGTATACTACATCCGCCATTAGTCTTTCCAATCAATTTCAATTCCATAGTCATACCCACTTGGGGCATCAGTTGGTACGTTCCAATATGGTCTTATTTCACCTAAAAACACAGCTTCTAACCAAGCAGATGGGGTTGGATATCTTTCCTTATGTTCATTGTTGCTATATCCATCCATCCTTTTGGAATTGTTTTCCTTACCGCCACCCTTGCCGGCTTTCCAACCATTATTGTATATTTCAAGAAAGGTGCCAGATAAACTATCATCATCATTTAAAATTCTATCGGGTTCACCAAATCTATTTTCATCTATACCAGCGTTTTTAAATCTAACACGTTCACGTTTCTTAATAGTTTCTTTCCAAGATGTAAATACCAACCCATTTATTCGTAAACGACCATCTTCAGAGTCAACTCGTTGAAATGGTTTTTGCCTCTGCTCTTCAGATAGGGATGTGTCATAAAAAACTGATAGATTGGGTGCTAAATATCCAAGACCCTTTTCACGGTAATTTTCACCAGCACTAATTTCAGTACCAAAAATATCTGCATTGCAAATATAAGTTAAACTTTGTCTACGTTCTCTACCACGTGGGTCAACAGCTACACAAGTAACCGTTTGTACATCAGTTCCGGTGTCAGATAAATTGTACAACGTTAAAATTGGACCATCAGACTTTTTCTCCCCATTCACCTCCCAATAATATTTTGCAAATTCTCTAGTTGGTGATATTGTTTTAACAAAAAACAAAGCATGCTCACCCACTGCATATCCATATGAAAAATCAGTTGGATTCCCCTCGGGGACATATGCACTTATTTCTTCGGCAATGACATCTGGTCTAGATTCTCTAGAAAAGTGAGAAAGTCCCTTTGAGTTTAAAATTTGAGCCCAACCAGTTCCAGTTCCACCAAAATCTTTAGCAGCTTCAATTTTCAAATTTGAAATTTCAGGTACTGTTAATAATTCTGATATTTCAGTATCTAATGTATCAAAATAAGAATCATAATCATATCTTGTTCTACCAGCTCTGAAATCTACTATACTATTTTCTGGAGTCGATACTATATATGCCATATCACCTTATAACTTTAAATATATAATTGTTATCAAACAATTCTACCTGTCCATTATAAACACGATTTTCAACCTTAAACACAAATTTGTAATAACGTTCTGATTGAAGACCATCTAACCAAAGATTGAAATAGTTTCCTTCACTATCACAACTTACCTTTGTATAAGTATCACTAAATGGAATAACTACATCCTCAGTTTGAGCATCCATTACAGAATAATATGTAGTTTCTGGTAAATATTTAACAGTTAATTGAGCAGAACGAGTTGTATAGGTTTTAACTGGATAAGTTTCTCTACCAACAATACGAAATCTTGCACGAGCATTTTCTTTAAACGACCCTGGACAATCCTTCATGTATAAAGTAATATTATCGGCAGATAAAGCCGCCAAACTACCAGTTTCAAAACTAGAATCATCCCATGCAACTTCTAATTTTGGAACATAAATCGTATGTGTATCAACTGAAAAGAATTTTAAAGAACCATATCTATTAGCATCAGTTTCCTGTGAGCTACTACGCATTATTAAGAAACCATAATTGTTTTCAGTTCCAGAAATCCAATCTGCAACAGAAGCAGATACATCAATTCTCACATCTGTAGATTCAAAAACAAAACTCTGTGTATGTATGTTACCATTTGAACCAGTTGTACCGCCTAATGTAGACCATTGGGTGCCATCAGTCTCACCAAATCTATATTTCCAACTAACACCTTCTTTTGTTTTAGGATTATTAGTTGTTCTACCAATTCCCATGTCCCAAGATTCACTTATAGGTTTTACTTCAAGTGTATATTCATATGGTATAGCTTCAGCTTCACTTGTGTATAAGTTTAAGTAGAATGTCGGATTTGTTATACTTCCTGCCGCAATAGATGATGATATATTGGTAACATCAAATTGCATTACAATTCTTGTATTTGTAATACCTGGTTGTAAAGATTCGCTAACTACCTTTTCGATAAAAAGAATTTCATCTATTCCTGTATTTACTTCTTGTCTTAATTTATACGGAGATGATGATACTTTACTGAATAGTGTGGCGTCTTTTGTTGGGAATATTGAATATATCATAATAGTATAATTAATAAGTTACAGCCTTACCTCTGATATCTTGTTGTGGAAATTTGATTTCAAAAACAGAAGGGTCTAAACTTGGGTAGATAACTCCATTTTGATTTGCAGTAGCAATATCATATCTATTACCAGAATAACCTTCACTTTCACGCCACTTATTAAGTATTCTGATATCCATAACAGATTGTACACCATCCGTACTTGCCAAAGCAAGTATCAAGTCTCTCACAATAATTGGTTGGCGAAATTGCATTTTATCGATTGCAAAAAAGTCTTGAACTGTCTTTATACATCTAAGAACAATTTCCCGTGAACTTCTACCCGGTAGAACAATCACTTTGAAATCTACTCCGATGTTTATTATATATCCATCTTTTATATTTACAGCATCTGTTAGTAATCTATATTGAGATAGGTAATTTCTCAAGTTTTCCTTTGTTGCTCTACTAACATTGGTTAGTTGTTTGTTTTGGTTGTATCCCAATACATACATATTCAGAGCAAATGGGTTTTGCGTTGCCCTACCAGTACTAGGTAATATTTGTTGGTCCTGTGTTATATAAGCTTTATCGATTGCACCATATCTTGGTGGCATTGAATAAGCACGAATGATATAATCTTCACGTGTTACTGCCCTATTTTGTGTAGAAAAATAAGCTAATGCGTTTTGGCGAATTTCATCAAGAGTTTCAGATGATTTTCCACCAGTTGCTGGAGATGGGTTATTTACAGCTAAACTATCGTTGATAATATTGACAACTGCATTATCTAAACTGGCCTCAGTAGTATATTGTATAGTTCTACTGTTGATTCTACTTATTGAATTAGATGGGATATTTCCAGCAATACCATACCCAACTGTGTAATTTATTGTTAATGTCGTTGTAGATGGCACCTGTCCATATGTTCTACTCAATAAAAAGTTGGATGGGTCAAAAGCAATATCCAACTTAGATGTAGTACCAGGTAAATTACTACCAACATTTTCTGGATTTGGTAAAATAGATATATCACTATTTGTAGATATACCCGAACCAAACTGCAACTCAATACGGTTATCAGGTGTTATGCGTGTGATAAAACGACGACCGGTTTTTCTTAGTGAAAGAATGTAAGGAGTTTGAACACTGTCAGGTTCCAATAGTGGGTCAAAATCAAAATTATTTACATTTTCCTCAAAAACAGTATCTTGTGCCAAAAACGGTACTTCTGTCCAAACATTACCATCACTATCAGTTACCGAGTCAATACCAATTATATTATCATCGTTTATCTTTATCTTGTAAAACTTTTGAGCCTCACCTACCGTAACTGTAGTAGTTCTAAGTTCACCAGAAACAGCTGGGACACTTTTTTTCAACAAGTAAAATTCAGGAGCACCATTACTACCAATTTGATATACTGTTACATCTGTAGGCGATAATGAACTTGATTCTCTGAAATTAACATCTCGAACTGTTCTGAAAATTATACCATCTGGGCTTTGCACTTCCATACCGGATTCAATTAAATAGGCATAATCAAAGTCAGGTTGAGAATCCGCCCCACCACTACTACCAGTGGTTTTTGATGGTATTAGTTGATATACATCTAAATCTACATTTGAAGCAACGGATAGTTTTGGTTTGTATCCAAAAGATTGTGCTATATTTATAAGATTCTTACGCTCATTTGCGTATTGAATCATGTTTTCCTTTAAGGTGTAATCTGTATAAAAACTGAGTACATCACCAACATACGCTGCCATTTCGATGAACATGGTACCCGGCGATGCATCTGTAAAATCATTATATGTGTTTGGGAAATAATTTTTGGCAAACTCTACTAAATTCTGCTTAAATTCAGAATAAGTTTTATTTATATATTTTATCTGCTTTGTATCAGCCATTATTATCCCCTATCAATTTCTAACTGTAAATAATCCTCAAACTTAAATTGAGGTACAGAATAAGCAATTACAATTTTTAATATGTTATTATCTACATTGAAATTATCATCATTAACTACAATTTCTTCGATGGTAATATAAGGTAAAAATTCCTCAACGGCATTTTCGATTGTTGTAGATATGGATTGTCTTAAATCTATTGTATTTGGGTCAAATACCAACTTGTAAACATCACATCCAAATCTAGGATTAAATACACGTTCACCTTTTATAGTTAATATTAAATTTCTTAGATTATCCTTTATCTGTTCTTTTGTTTCATAATTCAAGTTGAAGTTATTAGTAGTACCAAAGGGTAACCCAACGCCAATGGCAACATCAGGTTCAAAATCAAGTCTTGGTATACGTTTTACTTCTCTTGCCATTATTTAAATCTCTTCATCAATTCTGAGTAATCCCTAGTAAGTGCCTTACGAACACTAGGGTCTATTTTTTCTGGATTAACTGGTCGATTTGCAATATCAACAGTTGGTATTGGTGAAGACTCACGACTGAATATACCATCATTCATTTCTGCAAATTTAGCACGAAATGAATGTACATCTTGTGATGAAATTTCACGATTGTTTAAAGTTGGCCACTCATCATTAGAATTATTTTCATTGAGTTTCATAGATTCAGTCAATCTAGTAAATTCAACTTTTACCGCTTTTTTAACTTCAGTTTTAATAACCTTACGTATTACTTCCAATAGTTCTTTCTTATTCATACTATACATACTTTATTGTTATAAATATATTACTGTTTCATTTTTTCCAATGAAGTTTTTATCTGAGTTATCTGAGACGTAATTCGTGTTGTAGTGGTGTTTACATTTATAAATTGCGATGCATTTACTGGTGGACTTGATGGTCCCCCTGTAGGTGGTGTTGTAACTGTAATTGTACTTGTAGCTTGTGCTTGTGTCGCCAACTGTGTAGATATTGATTCTAGTGCTGATATCGTATCCAACATCAAATCTACAAATGTTGTAAAATCAACGTTCCAATTATTGGTTTTGATACCAACATCTCGCCTAGAAGAAATAATAATATTTTCGTCTTTACTATAAAAAACTAATCTATCAGCGCCAATTACAACTTGTGCACCAATGTATTGGTCAACGCGTTCGTATTCGGGATAACTATTGGTATCTATTGGTAACGATTGTTCTGATGTGAGATAAATAAATGAGTCATCGCGTTCTAAACTCTCGTATGTTGTTTCCCCGTTTCGTATTACAATGATTGGTTTACCATCCTCGCCATCTAATGACCACTCCGTATCATTACCACTTTGCTTACTACCAAGTCTTATCGTGTTTCCAAATCTACCTTGAATTAGACGGTCACCTTCGTATCTTACCGCTTGCGATAAATTGTTATTTGTAAAATTTTTACCAAGTAATTTATTACCATCTTGGTCTACAACATTAGTATTTGTACCCTTTGTGTTTGCAACAGTACTTAAATTATTATTTACAACATCTATATAATACCAATTACCTTCCCTACGTTGCACACACAATACATATTCAGAAATTAGCGGAACTACAAAATCATATTTGGAAATGGGCGTGATAGTAACAGAAACCCCTCGGTCCAATAATGCCGCTCTAATTTCTCGAACTCCACCACTACGTTCATCTATAATAACATCTTCGACAACCCCAACTGAAAATTTCAAATCTATTGAAGATTTGAATCTATCGGTATAAGATGGTAGTTTGGGTGGTGTTAGTGGAGAATTTCTAACATCTGTGTTCCAGAATGGCATTATTTATTATCCTCAAGTTCTTGTATACTCTGTAGTAATTGTTTCTTTTCTTCATCTGTTAACCCACCATCACCTGTATCATTTGTACGTGTCAGACTACGTTGTACTATGGCAGCCATTTTTATGAGATGTTCATCATTCTTTATTGCCAATTCCATATATTCTTTAATTAGAGGAACAACAATGGTGGCATCGCCCAAGTTTTTTATCATGGGTTGTAATTCACGTATTAGGGCTGATATTTGTTTTTCCTTTTTTTCAGAATTTTTATATATATCACTTAATAACTCTGAAAAAGTTTTTCCCTTGAATATTTCATCACCTGTCATATCAATATATATCAAGAATCTAAATTACATAAAAATTCTTCATAATAATCATTAAAATCCGACTTTATAACAGTTACAACTCTAGTAATATACTCGGTCTTTGTATCTGTCATTTCACGAATCATTATATAAAGAGCTTTTTTATTGTATGTTTCTATATCTATACGGCTTTTAAAAAGTTCTAAAACAGAATATGCAATATTAACATCTCTTTGATTGTCGAATTTCTGTTCAACTAAATTTTCATATTCTGAAATAAAATTATCTATGAATGATTCTCTTTGCTTATCAAAAGTATTATCGGGGTCTATCTCAAATGTATCTGTAAAATTTTCTTCTAAGTATGTTTGGTCAACATTGTCCAAACTGGTTTTAATCATTCGTTCTTTATATTTTTTTGTATTATTTTGAATTAAATAATTCTTTGCAATAATACTGAAATATGAAAATGCCCTACCCTTATCTTCGGAATACTTATTTAACTTCTGTAAAATAAAACATACAACTTCGTGTTGAATTTCATCTATGGTACCATCCATATATGGAAACTTAAAGGTGTTGATTATATTCTCAGAAAGTTTGAATAGTGGATAATTTATATGTTCTTTAAATATTCGGTCTTTTTTTCTTTTACAGGATTCTGAATTGTATGCGACAATTGCCTTTTCAGTTACTGTAGTAAAATACACCTTACGTTTTTTAGGTCTACCACGTTTTGGTTTATCTACATTAAATGATTTTTCAAACTCATCTTCATAGGTATCTAAGTTGTGATAAAAAATATCAACTGGACTCATATTAATCAATAAATTTTAACTTCAATTCATATAACATTTCTTTTAAAGTTTTAAAGATGGTTCCTACTTCATCATCACTTTCAAAGGCACCAAGTCGGTCTATCTGAAGCATATCCTTATATGTGGATTCTAGTTCATCCTTAAACTGTTTATATTCATTTTGTAACTCTCTGTATTTATCTATTGAATTTTCATATTTATTCAATAAATTATACGTAGTATACATAAAAACTACAGAGACGATTGTAATTGCAATATTGTATATCATCCAAATAAATCCTTAAATACATCAACTTGTCTGGAAGTGGAATCACTCAAAACTTTTTTGGACTTGATAGTCGATGTCTGAGTTGGTTTAGAACTACTGTTGTTTCTCCAACGTTCATATTCAATCCTAGATGCCATTAGATCAGCCTGATGTAAAATCAATGCCATATTGGTATGTAGAGGTTTTGTTTTATTTTTATAGTAGAACCAATTACCTTCAACATACATACCATCGTGTATCATAATTGCGATATACTCATTCTGACTTACATGAATTCCATGATTTTGCAACATCCACAAACCACGGTGTGGTACTTCCATGTTGACAATATTTGCATTATAATCATATATCTTTCCCTGATTCTTTCGATGCCACTCTGATTGATTTGGTTCGTAATATGGATAATCCATATCGCCAATTTTCCCTAAATCGTGGTTTATTGCAGCAAATGAAAGTTCTTCAGGTGTATATCCACTCATATCGGCCCCCATATCACCCCATGATTCATAAACTTTATGAGCACATTGAAAAACGCGAATAACGTGGTCTACGTATCCACCTGGGAAGGCATTGTGATAGTGCTCCATTCCACTTGCAGGAGCGTACATGACTCTATCCTCAAACGTATCATACATTTTGATAAGTTCATCTGCTCTACTTGGTATTTCATTTTTTATTATAGATAAAAAAGTTTCCCAGTTCTTTACCAATTCTTCTGCTGTAAATTCCATTAGTCAAATAACATTAATTGATTATAATCTTTCTGATATTTAAAATCCAATTTTCCAAATTCTTGTTCAATCTGTAATGGTGTATAACCAATCATTAAAGCGTATCTTATCATAATATCTTTCAGATGGTCCAATCTAGGTTTACCATTGATAACAAATGAAATATCCATGGTATCTGATTTTATTTTAAACTTAGTTTGTTTCATTGAAAATAGTAATTTTTTGTCAAAGTTTATAATCATTTGGAATTTTTCCATCCATGATTTTAGATAATTTTTTAATATCACGATTTATCTTATTTTTATCTTTTTTGTATTTAGCTTTTGATAACTCCTTTTTAAGTTTATGTACTTTAGCGGCCGCATCATTGATTATATTTTGTTTTTGAGCCTTACTTAATTTTGGGGTAGATTTTAACGGTGTAATAGGTCGTTTACCTTTAAGCTTTGGTACCTCAACCCCCTTGTGATAGACAACACCATCTGTATCTACAAATTCCTCCATTAAGTGCCACCCTCTGGGCTTACCTGATGGCTTATAAACTTTTTTAGGTGGTTCTACCAACTCCATAATACAGTCAGAGCATGTGATTTCCTTTGCATCATCTCCCGCACAAATCATTTGCCCACAAGATTTACATTCTAAATATCGATATTGTTTTTCTGGATTCTGATTCCAAGATGTACCAAATCTATACTCTTCTTTGTATTCAACTTTAACCATCACATTTCTGATATTTTATACAAGATAGTATGCATTATTGTTTTATCAGATGTAACCTTTTTACGATACTCATGTAACTTTGCATTTGTAGTTGTCATCATATTTTTGATTTGATTCAATTTCACGATGTTACTACAACTTATAGCCAACATACCGTTTATGATAGATACATTAATAAATTCAGAATCAGTTACACTATCTAACATTGTTTTCATAAAATCGGTTACTCCACTTGGATAAATGGTTAACCCAGATGTAATTCTAGTTGCGTATATACTAGCAGAATCTTCATGTAAATTTAAAAACCATTGTTTGAACAAATCTTGATTTCCCTTAAATAGTGTTTCTTTATCACTATCTAACATTTTTTCCCATAGGACATCTAAATTACCCAATTGTTGGTTGGATATACCTGTAGAAAATAATTTCAAAAACTGAATAAAGGAATCTACAGGATTATCAGATTCATCTTGAATTTTACTGATATTTTTAGAATCTTCTAATTCTGGAAACGCCCATTTGTATAAGGTTTCTTTTTGTTTGGCGATACTTAGTGAGTTTAAATGCGATATAATTATGTGCTCTTCCATCTCTAAGAGAATATCACTCGACCAAATCTTCTGCAACCACTTATCATCAACCAACTTAGATTCAGTATGAAATTTCATGTTACTCACTCCATAGTAATTTATCTATCCAAACATCAGCATCATCAATTGATTCCTTCAATTTAATTAATTCTGAACAATATTCATATTTTTCAGTTTCTTCAAAATATTCTATTAAGTCATCAATTACTTCATATGCATCTATGGGATGTTCAAATGGGTCAAACAATAATGCTATGAAATTACGATTACCATCATAAACTTCAAATAAAGTTTTTTTACCAGTAATGATGGTATAGGTATCCATTGCAGCCGTATCAACAAAACTATCGGTAGACCTAAACTTTTTCATTACTTATAAATATCTAAGTTTATGGTTTTGGTGATAATGAATCTAAATGGTCTCTGAGTAATTTTATAATGACTTCTTTGTCACGTAGTAATTCACGCATACGATCCAGTGATATAGCTTGATTTACAACGACGATGAAAAAAATCAAGCACATGAATATCAGTACCAGTGATATTATCGATAATGTTAAAACTGTCATGGTTTATAAGTTCCGTTTGTTTTTTCTAATTGACCTAATGATTTGGCAACCTTCCAACGATGTTTGGCATCTTCCAACTCTTCGATGATTCTATTCATCTCAGTAATGGTAAGCTCAAATTGTTTGTTACCAATGTTTAAACTTCCAACCAATGGACTAGTATCAACTATTTGATTTGTGGCACGTGGCCCCTTCAGAAGTTCAAATTGAATACTATTCCAGTATTTCCCATACTTTCCTGCGTTTTTGTGATAACTCATAATTAATTATTTAGTATTAGTTAAGTATTAATTTAGATCTATAGATCTGATCTATATTATAATATAATAATTATATTATACTAGAAGTATATAGTATACTGAAGTTACAAAAAATAATTGATAAAAACAAATATTTAATGAACTTTTTAAGAATTTAATTCAAAGAATTTTAATTTAACCATATCCCAATAGTGTTCAGTACTACTTTTGGAAATACCACGCGGCCCACCATTCCAACATCTAGCCATCTCTTCATACGTATACAGATTATAATAATCAACGTATATTTTAAACATCTCAATACTGCACTCACGGTCCCACCTATCCGCCAAACTGTATTCATCGGACCCTACTATTCTATTTATCTCAGAAACCATGATTGGTCTAATTTGTAAACAACCCGCAGCACGTTCGCTATAACAGTAGGCTGAATCATTACCACGAGACTCTACCCATATCAAGGAACTTATAAAATAATCCATACTATCAGGTTGTGATTTTAGCGTATCGCATGTATCTACATCTATAGTGGGTTGATTCTCTGTGAAAATTTCTTCGTATTGGGTTGTGAGAGGTTCTGTATTCAACGAAATAGGTACCAGTAGTGTTGCGGTTAGTAAAAACTTTTTCATACTCTTAAAACGGTTCTCAGAGGGTTAAAACAATTTGTAAAAAAATGGGGTAGCGTTAACTACCCCATATGACCTTGAACGGTAGTCATCCCGTTAGTTGTTGGTTGAACCTTGTTCAAGCAGCAACTGCATATGAATATTCGCCATTTAAGCGATGTGAACTCATGATATGCCATACAACCTGTCAATTCCATGCATACCCATTTTTAAATAAGAATTGTGGATATGTGGAGATTCGAACTCCAGTCCAGTTTTGCCGCGTGTATCACTCAACGTTCTAGTATAAATATACTAAAAAATTTTAGAATTACTTGTCAAATTTCAGACATTAACTCTGTTACCATTTTACACATTTCATATTCTTCAACTGACTCGAAATATTCTAAGGCGGATTCAAGTGTACCTGGCCAATCTTCTCGGTTCATTTCAAACACATATTGGTCTTTCCCATCTTCACCAATTACTTCTGCGAAATTAACTATTAATTGATTGGTTTTGTTACCATGTTCTATGGCTGATACTAATTGTTGATATACTTCTGTTTTATCAGAATCATCTCCAACAAAAAATTCTTGCATCTCTCTGAGAGATTTAAATTTTAATACTTTAAACATAATTTATTGTTTTAATTTTTCAGTTCACTACTTACTAGGTATAAAAATACAAACATTGATATGATTATAAATCCAATACATAAATATAAACTAACATTATATAGTTGTTTGGAAATTGTAATCAATATTAAAAAAATACCAATCAAAGATACGGTATCTAGTATGCGCTTCCAATTCATGTTATTAAATTTCAAAAGTTTCTAATTCATTTAGACAAATAAATCTTGTACCATCAATAGTGTCATTCTTGCTTTTATGGTGGTGCCCAAAAATCCAAAGCATAGGCTGATGGAATTCAAATAGATTTTGCAATAATTTACGTGTAAATGAACCATGATACCCAAAATAACGTATACACACACTTTCAGGACAATCATGACTGATTACAATTTCAGGTCTTAGTTGCATATAACTTTCAACTACTTGATTGGCTTCAGACCAATTTAATTCCTCATCACGCCACCAACTTACACCTTCAACACGATGATGTTTATCAATTGATTCCGCACCACGGATAGTAAAAATACCTTCAGGTGTTAGTGAATAGTTACCTAATGAATGTGGTGATTTTAGATATCCATAATCATCATGATTACCAAACACAATTTGATGTTTGGTTGGGTCACAATTTTTCATGTGCCATTCATGTTGTTTGGAAAACCCAAAATCACCAACTTGGATAGACCTAT
>JGI10211J34971_10001801_pt1 | contig 17598 bp, 36 predicted proteins | sample Etolagsediment_FD_34971 | JGI IMG/M metagenome (IMG submission 34971) | reverse complement strand
CCCCCAGCTACTACTAAATAATCTACATTTATTTGTGGAATAGCTATTGCTGATGTGCCCTCATTTGCGGCTGTTTTTACTTTCCATCCTTTTGTTGCATCTGTATATATTAAAATAACAGAAACATCATTAGATTCTATTACATAATTACCGGAAGAACCCAATATATTATTAGAAGATGTTAGAGTCACATTATTAGTGCCAAAAGTTCCTGCATAATCAATTATTAAAACTTCATCACCTAAAGAAGGTGAACTTGGCAGGGTTACAGTTATTCCAGAACTTGTAGTATTCACTAAATACCCTTCATTTGCTACAGCTGTAAAGTTAGCTGTTTTAACAGATGATTGTAAATCAATACCAGCTGTAACTGTCACAGCACCTGTGTTTCCATTTACACTAGTAACTGCTGGAAAAAAATCTGTAAAATTACTCATATTATTGTCCTATTATTACCCAACCCTCTGCTGTTCCTGAAAATATTAATTCAAAACTTGCATTGGAGTCATTTATTGTCATAGTCGTATTACTACCCATTATTTTATCTGTTCCATCTGGCACTATTGTACAGGTTGTAGTACCTGATCTATTGCTAATTTTAATTGAATTACCCACTATACCAGCTGGTAATGTCAATGCAGCACTCGCTGTAAACACGTATAAAGTATTTTTAACAGCTGCTGTTGCTGAATTTATTACTGATACATTGTAATCGCTTGAAACAGCCCCTGTGCTGCCATTATAACTTGTTACCCCCGTACTAGCTATGCTTATAGAGTCAAAAGACATAACTTCTATTGTGTAACCATTTTGGGGTGCTGTACTAAATGTTAATGTTGTTCCTAAAATGCTATACGTGCTCTTATCTTGATAAACACCATTTATAAATACAAATGTATTATTTTCATCATCTATGCTTCTTGACAATGTAAATACAACTGTACTTCCATCTCCTGTTAATTGATCACCGACAATAGTTGATAAATCAATTGCTTTAATATGCACTACCTCTATTATAGCTCCTGTTCCTGGCGCTGTACTAAAAGTTATATTACTACCAGATGTTGTATAATTATCTTTTGACTGATATACACCATCAATATAAACTTGCGTATTGTTTTCATCAATTATGCTAGCTCCAGTTGCAAATGTTACAGTTGAATTATCACCTGTGAATGAATCAAGTTTAATCGCCCCTTGTACAGAAACAAAATGTATAATTTCTATTTCAGCCCCATTTGGTGGAGCTGTGGTAAATGTTACAGTTGAACCGCTTGTGCTATAATTATCTTTGCTTTGGTATACACCATCAATATAAATTTGAGTATTATTTTCAGATACTATTGATGAACTTACTGTAAATGCAACTGTTGAACCATCACCTGTTAATATATTTTTTTCTACATTTAATGATGTTGAGCCTGCTGATATAGTGCTATTTTTCCAATAACTATTAGTATTATCCCAAACTAACGCTTGTCCATCTGATAAACTTGATAGTGTTACATCTGATATATTACCAACTGTATGTGATGTTGCTGTTGGTACTGAACTTGAATTACCAAGCCAAATATTGTTTTGTGCTATATTAGGGACATCGTTTGTTCTAAGTATAGATGAAACTATAATTGAACCTGCATTAGATGAATTTACTCTACCTACTTTACCAATGTTTTGTATTAAATTGGTCCCGGTTGGTTTGGTCATTGTAAGACCACCTCCAGCTTTTACATAAATTGTGTCATTTGAGGCAGTATTCGTGCTGTCTATTGGATCCGTAGTTAAATTCTTAAGTAAACCACCTGTTACAGCATAACCTTCGCCATTGTTCGCTAAATCAGTTTCTAAAACCCCCACAGCTGGCATTTTAGCAGAATCACTAGCATCTGCCGGTGCAACTTGTACTCTAAATGATGCGCCAACAGTCCCAGTTATATAAACAGGTGTACCTTTTGTAATTGTGCTACCTGATGTATTTTTACATTCAATTTTAACCGTTTGCCCATTAGATACAGCGGAAAACGATAACGTTCCAGCACCATCAGTTATTATAGCCTGACTCGCTGTCCCATCGGCAGACGGAAACGTATATGAGTCGTTTATGTTTATGGTATCCCTAAACTTTACAGGCATGGGTTATATTTTAAATTTTTCTAATTAGAACTCTAATATCGTTTGTAGTTGGAGCATTTGTAAATGCAACTGTAACGTTATTTGTGTCAGTTCTTGTAATATCAGCAATTACTGTTTCATATGATGATGCATCGTATAATTCAACTAATACATCCCTTGAACCTAAATTATGGTTTACAGTATATGATGTTGTAGATCCATCACCAATTGATGCTTTATATGAATCTGCTTCAGTAGCAATATTATAATAAGTTGAACCATCATTTGTTAATTCCCAAACATCATTTGTTTCATTCCATCTTAATTCAACATTTGTTGAAGTACCTCTTTCAACTTCAATACCAGCATTTTGCGATGGTGTACCAGTTTCATTGCTATTTAAAGTAATTATATTATCAGCAAGTAATATTGTTTCTGTATTAACCGTCGTAGTTGTACCAGAAACTGTCAAATTACCTGTTACTGTTAAATCGTTACCAATTGTTACATCGTTTGGTAAACCTATTGTAATAGTATCACCCGATACAGATGTTTCAATTTCATTAGCTGTACCAGAAATTGTTAATGTATCTGTACCTAAAACAACACCATCATCAGTACCTGAATCTGCTGCAATATCAAGTGTTGTAGTTATTGAAGCTGTTCCAGCTGCTGTTAAACGACCATCAGCATCTACAGTAAACGTAGGTATTGCTGAAGAAGATCCATATGATCCAGCTGTTACAGTTGTTGATGCAAGTTCGTTTGCGGTAATACCACCTGCTTTTACTCTCAGTGTATCTGAGTTTATTTCAATTGTGGAATCATCTACATTTACGCTTAAAGTTACTGAATCAGTAGCTCCTCCACCTGCTAAACCATCACCAGCTATAACTTCAGTTATATCACCAGCAATACTTGACCAGGCAGACCCGTCGTAAACATATATTCTTTTATTACCAGCTGTTGAGTTATAATATATTTGACCCTCAACTGGTGTTGATGGCGCTGTACCTAGCGGGTGAACAACTGGGTTCTGTAACTCATTCTGGTTTAAATTAAGATGTGTTAAATATTTTAAAGCCATTTTTATTAGTTAATATATGCTTTACCGCTAAATGTAGCTGAAAAGCTTATGGTTAGTGAATTGTTATTTGTATATGTTACATCTCCTAATACGAGATTTTCTGCTGAATCAACTACAGATACAGAAGGAAATTTTCCTAGATTGTGTGTAATTGACCATGTATTTGATGCCGAGCTTTGTGTATGCACATATGTTTTGTCTATATTAGATGTACCTTTTGTTATACCATAAGCTTTTGTATCTATAAGAGAACCATTACCAGCTAAAAAAGTAAGCTGTGCATCAAAAAAATCTGTTTCTCCTATTCTATCTGTTAAACTAGTTATTGTATAATTTCCAAAATTATTTGTATTATCTAATTGGAATATAAATACTTCTTTAACATCTGTTGAAGCTAAAAACTGTAAATATTCACTTACATTAACTTCATTTGCATTTTCCTTGCTAATTACTAAATCTGTAATTGCTGAGAAAGCTGTTCCTTCTCCTGAACCCGCTGCAAATGTAATTGTACCATCAGCTCTTGGGCTTGCAATTGTTTTAAAAACAAAAGTTAATTGTCCCCCAATACCAATTTTACCTGTGTCATTAAGGTTGTTGGCTATTGCTTGAACATTAAACTTCTTGGTAAGCCCAGTGTCACCATCAGTACCTATTAAAGTATCTGCATTAGACATTGATGTATCCAGATTATACTGATCTATTTTGGGCATTGTTTTTTAATTTTTTTGTATTGTTTTAAATTTTTCTGCTCCACGTGATCCAAAATAAGCCACGTAAACAGTAATAAGAAGTGATTTTAATAAATCTACCCAACCACTATCAACACTAAAATTTAATCCAGTTGAGTCTATAAATATCAATAAGACCATAGCCACTGTTAAAAATATAAGTGTCATTGGTCTTGTATTCTTTGAAAGCCAAGAATCTGATTGCATATCTGACGCCCAACGTTTAGACACCTCTTGCATTTCAACTGTATCTTGATTTAATAATGCTAATGCTTTTTCTTTGTCTTCCGGTGGTAGTACAGGGTCTTTTTTGATTAAATTTTTTACTAAACCAAAAACCCCTTTATCTGGCAGGACGTCACCTAAACTACCAATTATATCAGAACCAGCATTTGCTAAAAATTTACCAACTGCTGTATCTTTTAATTTTTTTCTATTTTTTGACATTAGCTTTTCTGCCAGCTCTTTTGCCTTTTAATGATTTTGGTAAATCTTCTAATTGATTACCAACTTCTTTGATAGATTCAGCCACGTCCTTTAATTCAGCTTTTAATCTATTTAATTTATTTACTGCATTAACTTGAATTTCTTCAATTTTATTTTCTATTGCGTCAGCAATAAAATCGCCGTCTGCGTCTTTAATTTTACCTGAATGAAGCATAGCTAAATATACTATAACTATTGCCTCTAATATTGCAATTATAATTAAAATGTTCATATTATTTTTGTTTATATGGGAATATTTTATTTAAAGCGTCTTTTCTGCCTTCGCAACCACAAGGTATATTTAAACCTTTTGAAACAATATCAACAGCGGTTTTAATACCTGTTGCTGTAGTTATTTTTTCAATTGTATCCCCCAGCCCCTTTGATTTCATATTTATTTTTTCTTTTTGCGCATTTTTGCAAAATCGGCGCCTGTGATTTCATTAAATGGTTTTGCCATAGCGGCAATTCTCATTTGTTTAGGTGATAATTTATTTTTCATATTAACAATTCCATCTACGCCTTGCAGCTCTACCTCTTTCAGATGTCCATCCTTTTGATCTTGCACAAAATGATTTTCTTCTTTTAGCAGCTTTGCTACCTTTTTTTAATTTAGACGGAGGCGTAGTTACCGCTGTTTGTAATTTACTTCCGGGATTATCACGTCTATATTTAGCAACACCCTTTTTAGACATACCACCGCCAGCTTTAGCACCAGTACCTGTTTTATTTGCTTTGTTATAATACCCTAAAGATTTTTTTCTTGAAGGTGCATTTTTACTTGGCATAGTTGCTTTTTCTTTTATTTACTTTAGGACTTTTTTTGTAGGATTTCTTAACCATAAGACCTCCACCTTTTTTTGATTTTCCTGGCATAATTATATAAGTATTAGTATAAGGGTCATAACCCAAATTATTATTAGTTCTTTCATCTTTTTGAATCTTTTAACATATCGTCTATAGCTTTATTAAAAACTTTGTCCGTATATGTTTTATTTTTATAAAAGACATTTTGTTGTGATATTGGTATATCTTCATTACCTAATAGAATATTATAAATTCTGGTAATAAGTCTTTTTGTTTTAAATGAAGTTTGAAATACAGAATATTTAATTGTAGTGCGATTACGATGTGCCCATACATCAATCCAGCCGTTTTTTCGTAGTCTTTCCCAGCGAGCTTTATCCCAGCTCATAATGTATACACCGTTTATGTAATCATTACGCGTAAATCGTCCAATGCAATCAAAATAAACAAGTAATTCTAAATCAGCATCAGTGAGGCCGTAAGTTTTACATGCCCATTTTCTTACCAATCTATAATATTTAAAAAGTTGTAACTTTCTTAAATCCGCCGCTTCAAGCCTCATTATGCTACTAATACTACATCCGACTGTCTTATTACTTGGTATAATTTATTTTCGTATTCTATACCGTGCCCCGCTCTTCTGTCGTAATATATAATATCATTTTCTTTTAATCCTTCTGTAAAATTACCTGCTGATATTATTTTTGCTTTTAAGTACCTTATGTCATCAACGTGTTGATCCATTATAAGCAATCCTTTTTCTTTTTTAACCTCTTCTTTTAAAGGCTCAATTATAACATAATTATTAATTGCTTGCATAGTCTCTTACATTTGAAATTATACAATCAGCCGATAAAATTGTAAGCGCTACAGATACTGCATTTATTAATGCTGTTTTAGTAACTAACACAGGGTCTATAATTCCTTCTTTAATTAAATCAACACCTTTTCCTGTTACAACGTTTATTCCCCAGCCGTCATCAAAGTTTGGTCCGTATTTAATTCCAGCATTAGAAAGTATTGTTTTATATGGCATTTTAATTGCTTCATATAATATTTTTTCCGCTGTATCTTTTCCTTTTAAATTAGTTGATGCATTGTGAAGCGCGATACCAGCACCTGGAACTATACCTTCTCTTAGTGCTGCTTTTGTTGCGTGTATTGCATCTTCAACTCTGTCTTTCTTTTCTTTTAGCTCTACTTTGCTATTTGCACCTACTTTTATAACACCAACTGCTCCTGATAACATTGCAAGACGCTGTTCGAGTTTATTTTTAATAAAACCGTTTTGCTCTTCTTTAATTTTCTTTTTAACAGTTTTTATCCTGTCCTTTGCCGCTTGCGGCAATTTTTTTATAGTAATAACAGTGTTATTGTTATCTGTAACACATTTTATTGCTTCACCTAAGCAATCAGGTTGGATGAGATCTAAATCATCACCTAACTCTTCTGAAATAATTTTCGCGCCGGTTATTGTCGCTAAATCTTCTATAGTATCTTGCTTAGTCGCTCCAAACCCGGGTACGTCTACGACGTTTACCTTTATATTCCCTTTTACTTTGTTCATCATAAGAGCAGATAAAGGTTGCTGAGCAAGTGGAGCTACGATTAATAAACTTCTTTTTTCTTTTATAACATGCTCGAGTACTGCTTGTATTTTTCTTATAGTAGGTATTTCAGAAGCTACTATTAATACATAAGGGTTTTCAAGTTCAGATTTAGTCTTGTCTTCATTGGTAGCAAGGTGCTGTGATTTGAGGGCTGAATCGAATTGTACTCCATCTACGATTTCAACGTACGTTTTTTCATCGTCAGACTCCTCCATCAATACAACACCGTCACTTCCAACGTTTTTATACGCATCTGCTATTATACCACCTAATTCTTCATCGTTGTTAGCGGATATAGAAGCAACGTTTGTTAACATATCATTTGACACCTTTATTTTAATTTTGTCAAGATAATCTAATACTTTTTCTTTTGCTTTTTCTATTCCTGCTTTAATAGCTCTTAAATCTATGCTATCATTTTTGTTGCACTCATTTAAGATAGCCGAAGCTAGGACGGTTGAAGTGGTGGTACCGTCTCCAGCTTCTTTCACTGTTTTCTGTGCTGCTTCTTTGATAAGTGTGGCTCCTATATTTTCTACAGGATCTAAAAGAACAACAGAGTTCGCTACAGTTACGCCATCTTTGGTGATCACCGGTTTACCCATTGCGTCTTCATATATAACGCATTTTCCCGATGCACCGAGTGTTGATTCTACGGCGTCAGTTAATTTTGTGACACCTCTCATTATTTTTTTTCTCGCATCCGATCCAAATGCAAGGTTTTTTACTATCTCACTAGGGTGATTGTATTCCATTTAATTAAATTTTTTATAGTGGTTATTAAAATGTTTTTACTACCTTTGGTCCTTTTAGAAAATCAAGTCTCTTCTTGTAGTGGTCAATAGAAGAATCTATTGCTGCCTCACAAGATTCAATTGTTTCTCTTCTTGTTACAGGTACCCAGTTGCAATCGCAGTTTTCTTTTTCTTCTTCGCAATCACAAGCATCTGCATATTCAGATTGGTAGTATCCATTTGGTAATTGAGTTATTCTCCAATTCTTTTTATTAGAGATGTGTTCCCAGTGTCTTTTAGTGTCCTCAGAAACGTGGTTTCCCTGGGTTGAGGTTTTGTAATAAAAATATGTCATGGTATTTGTTTATTGGTTAATAATTGACTACTTAGTATTGTTCGTAGTCTTCGTTTTGGATCTGTTCTTTTTAACAGATATGAAACTTTTGGTATTGTGATCATAGTCTTTACCCTTAATGTTCTTCCCCGCTTTGCTCGCAGCTCTCCTTAATCTTTGGTTCTCTGCTTTCATCTTACGTCTTCTAGGTGTTAGAGCGTATTCTAAATCCCTCTTACGTTTTGCAAGCGAAGCTTTTCTACTAAGTTTTTGTTTCATAGGTATATAATTACGCAAGTAAAATATTTTTTAATACGACGATTGGTGCTTACTAATATATTTATACAACCTATTGTCATATTAGATGTATGGAGGTAATGGGTTATATACACATTTTACGCTTACCGGCTGCAAACCAGAATGACTTTTTTTACCCCCACCGGCCCTTGTTTTCGGTTATTCCTGCCAAACGTTTTAGCTTTTAGTTTAGTGCTTAGCCGTGCTTATCCGGACCGTGATGCTGTGCCGCGGTTACGTGCCGCGTTGCTGGTTGTTATGCCGGGGCCGGACGAGTTAACTACGATCACTTACAGATAATATATATGAATTTAAAATTAATAACTATGACTAAGTTACAAAGACTAAGAAAGAAAGTAAAGTGCCAACAGACTTGGCAAAGCAAGAATCAGATCGCATTCTGTTCACCCTCGATCAAGAGAAGAAGCAGATTAATTACGACTAATTAAAGATAATAATATAAATAATAACTTAAAATAAATAACTATGAATAAACAAGAATTAAGATATAATAAATATTACGAAATAGCAAGTAAAGAACCTGAGAAGTCAGTGGAGTACATAATAGAACTTGAAGATAGAATGATGGACTTGTTAAGTAAAGCTGAACAATAGTTGATTTTAAGTTCGCGGTCAGATAACCCATAGTATCCCAGAAACGGTTCTACATAGATGGAACGCAGTCACGGGAGAAAGGGCTGGCTGTGTATAGCATGTATAGCAACGGAGTCACTACGAGTCATTTCAGATAATAATAGTTTGCGCTCGCTTTCGCTCGCTATTAATCAAGGACGGAACGAATACGAATTAACTCAGATAATATATGTGACAATAGATAGTTACTATTATAATTATACTACCTAATGTCACACTGTTTTAAAAAAGACAATAAGAGATGTTGGACTATACATGTACAACTAAAAAAATAAACAAATAAATAACAACCTTTTAAAACGTCTTAAAAACGGCTTAAATAAGATAATAAAGTAAATAAATTAATAACTTAAAATAAATAAACTATGTATATAAATTTTAAACAAATAGATGAATTAGAGAAAGTAGTTAATTCAATTACCTGTTCTAATATAGATACGGATACATTTAAATGCTTAAATGAAAATCAAAGAAGCTATCTAAGAAATGAAATAGTAAGAACCTTAGACACAATGTTAAACCTTGATTAATATGAAACATATAAACAAAAAAGAATTTAATGACTTTTACACGATAATGAAAAACAATTCAGATAAATCTGTTTTGGAGGTTTACAACCTTTATAAAAGCTTAAGAGCAAATAATTTAATGCCGAAAGAATTAATAAGTAATAAAATAAAATAAATACAATGACTAAATTAGAATTTATAGACGTCTGCGTGCGTCATACAGTGAGTCACACTCAAGTAATGGAAGATTTATTACTAAGTGGTAATAAACACCCTCATGATTTAACAGTTGAAGAGTTAAATGAATTTATGTGGGAAACGTATTAAATACGGTAAACTTAAGATAATAAACTAAAATAAATAACTATGACTATAAAAGCAATTATATGGAAAGATAAAACTATAACATATAAAAAAGATAATAAAATAATAACAACTAAAATAAATAACTATGAACAAAATAAAATCAAATAAAAAATCTTGGACTGTTGAATTAAATATCGGTTCAAAAATACTTATGCCATATTATAAAGATAATAAGGTAATTGATATAGAACAGATATTAGATGAATTGTTTAATAATTACATTTCAACTTATGATATTGGCGCTATATTTAGATTTGAAGGCGAATATAATAATGAAACTGAAATGTCATTTTATGTTAATTTTAAATATAGAATGGCACCAAATGAATTAACCTCATTATATAAAGTAATAGAAAATCTTTGTATTGAATTAGGTCAAGAATGTATTCCATATCATATTGTTGAATGGCCTAAAGGTTATGGCAAACAAGATTTGATATACCATCCTGACCATGAAGGTGAAGAATTAGTTTTTGCTTCACCATATTTTAAAACGTTTGGCAAAGTAAATTTGTCTGATGTATTAAACACAAATTAAATAATATAATATAATAAAATAAATAATTATGATTTTAACAGTATTAAACTTTGAAGACAGTAACGTGTACCAAATAGATATGAGAGTTGTATCTATATGGGACGAACTATGGACCTCAGAAGATTATGAGGATTTTCTAATTGATAATGAATTTAACCTATCTAATATTGAATGGATGGTTGGTAAAGACACTGAAATATTAAACATGAAATACAATGGATAAAGATTTAATAAATATTGAAATTGAAAATGTAATCAAGGAAGTTGTTGACACCCTTGAAAACTATAATCCAAGTGATATTAGACCTGATGGCTTTTTAGATGGTAGGTTTCACGACCTTATACAAGAAGCAATTGTCAGTGCTATACACTCTATTGCAGACGATTTAAGCTATAAGTTTAAAATTAATGGATATAGTGATTTAAAAAATAATACGTAACAAATACGACGATTGATAGATAATAATTGCGTAACTTAAAATAAATAAACATGAATAAAACAAATTACATTAAAATATTAGACTACATGGCTGATTTATACCATGCAGAATTTACTTTTGCTTCTTGCGATGAAGACCAGCAAAATGAAATAATACATAAATTAATAAATACACCTAAATTTTTTGAAATGGAAGCTGAAAAATATTATGAAAACAATTCAAATCATAATGCTGAAGATTTAAACAATATAGAGGTTGAAGCTGAAGAGGTTAAACCTTACTTAAAAAATTATAATAGATACGATGGATAAATATAAATATTACTCAGACGAATACGCTCAAGAAATGATTGAGGAAGTTGCAAGCCAACTTGTTATTGAATATGAAGACGGAATTGCAAATAAAACTATGGATGAATTTATTGTTGAGCAAGATTATGTTAGTAAACTAATAGAATATTGGATTGATAACAAAACTATACCAACAAATGATTGTAAAACAATTGTAGATAATCTTGATTATGATATATTTGAAGAGCATGAATTCTATGAGGAAAGACCAAACTCATGGAGACAGGCAGGTCAATGGGCATTAGATGATGCTATACACACCGATGAAAATATCGAATCTATATATAAATTAACTAATGAAAAATTACAAAAGCTATGGAAAAAATAGAAAACACTGAAATGAATGGCGATAACTGGTATGTTAAAAGAGACCCAATTAACCCCAGCCTTTTTATAGTAAAAACTATAAATATATATGGTGACTCATTTAAACGTGTTGACTCTTTAATTGAAGCTATGGAAATAGTTAAAAAGTTTAAAAACCAAGAAGATTGGATATTAGCTAAACGTGAAGAGTTTGATGAATATATGAGAATCAATGAAGATTTTAGAAAAGACGCGACAAGTGGTACGTAACTAATACGACACTAGTAAGATAATATAATAAATTAAAATAAATAATTATGAGAAAAATAAATTTTGAACATTTAGAAGTAAACTCATCTGCGATTAAATCAATGAGATACTTCAGACAACCAAGACAATTGGTGGTTAAATTTAACAACGATACAAATTATTTGTACAAAGGTGTACCTGTAAGATTGTTTCAAAGAATGAGAAACAGTTATTCAATTGGTAAATTCTTTAATAGATATATAAAAAATAACTTTCAGTTAGGTTAGTTATTTATTTTAGTTAATGAGTGGAATAGTGTCTGGCGGTTTGATTACAAAACGGTCACATAAAAAGGCAATGCCAGAATGACCCTTATTCCTCTCTATTAATACAATAAATTATGATGATGTTTTTAAATACAAATGGAAGACAAGGTACAAGTTCATTTAGTTTAAATTTTGAATTTACTGATGAACAAATTAAGTTGCTTAAAAAATATGGTGACCAAATTACAGCTATATATTATAGCGAAAAAAATAACAAAGGAAAACTAAAAATACAAGCACATGACTATCCCGAAATTTAATATAACAACCGATGGAGATATTATTATACATACCACATCTGATAATACTGATAACAATAATCAAAATAATTATTATAGTATGGAAACACTCGTAACATTTCAACAGCAAAGAATTGAAGCGCTTCAAGACCATATAAAAATGCTTGAAGGTGAATGCAAAGCACTATATAATCAAATAGATGACTGCGATTGTCATTTAACAGTTATAGATTAAATACGTATTAAATACGAATAACAATAGATAATATAAACATATGAAACTAACTATATTAGATTACAGCAATGGTAAAATACATGTTCACAATGTATCAAATCAACAACAAGTTATGAATATTGTTGATAGCCAGCAAATAGATAATCCTTATTGGATGTTATCAAGTGATAGTGAATTTGAAATAATAAAACACTGATGAATATATTTTATTTACACCCAAACCCTGTTAAAGCAAGTACCTATCATTATAATAGGCACGTCGTGAAGATGCCGCTTGAAGCTGCTCAAATGCTTTGCACGGCGCATCATGTTATTGGTGAAGAGTATGATTATGACACAAGCTATGTCCCGTATAAAAAGGCGCATGTTAACCACCCATCAACAATATGGGTTAGATCTAGCCTTGACAATTACAACTGGACTTACCAATACATGATGGCACTGGGTGATGAATATACTAAAAGGTATGGCAAAAGACATCTAACTATTGAAAAATGTAGAGATGTGCTATACACGCCACCTTTATATATTGACAATGCTGGTTTTACACAACCACCTCAATGTATGCCTGATGAATATAAGGTTGATGGTTGGTCAGCTAAAGCATATTGGAATTATTATATTAATGATAAAAAACAAGTAGTATTAAAAAATGAGTTACCGTATTTACAAACACCTAGTGACGTCCAATGTCTTTGGAATTAGAACTAAAATTGAAAAAGAGCAGAAAAGTAATAAACATTATGCAAAAAAAAGACCTAAATAAAACATTAATCGTATTAGGTGTTCCGCTTTGGGTTATAGCTATTATGCTTATTATTTTATGTATAATTATTAACAACCTTTGGTTTATTTAAATGTTATTTGAAAGGAATTTGAAATATTTAAACGACAATAGAATATTATATAGACGTGACCCTATCACTGACGAACCTACAGAACAATACAGCTGGGGTTCTTTTTATGAAGATGGCACGTTTGAATGTTATGCTCTATTTCGTAGTAAAGCCAAAATAACTACATATAAATCTTTGAAATGGCATTTACTTGTGCTTTGGTATCTAAATCCTAAAATGACACACTCTGATTTTGATACACTTGCAGAATTTATATGTAACAAAGAAAATGGCTTTATAACATTCAATTGTCCTAAAAGAGTACAAGAAAAAATAATTGAAGAGTGTTATTTATATGATCAAGATGAACCACCTAAAAATAAATTAAGAAAAATTATTTTTAGAGATAACTCAGGATTGTCAATAAAACAAAAACAACAAATAATTGGTCAATTAATAGGTAGGCAAAAAAAAGCTCAACCTGAGGATATATATGAAGCTATGCTGTCTATTAATGACGATAAAGAAACAATAACGATCAGTAAGATCGCAACTATTTTAAACGTCTCTACTAGAACTATTTATAGAAATATAACAGAAGGTTTAAAAAGAGAAAAAACACTTTTAAATGAAGAGGTATAATATTCAAAACTATGTTAGGTATAAGCTTGACTTAGAAGACAGTTTAAAATTAGCCTCTGAGGGTAAATACTCGGAGAGAGATACACTTATAATAGAAAACTTACCACTAGTCGAGTTTGTAGCAAGAAAATTTTCTACATCAGATCAGGCTTCGGGTATTCTTAGTATAAATGATATGATACAAGCAGGTGCTGAGGGATTAATACATGCAATTGATAGAGTAGATTGGAATGTAGTAAATGAATCTGATAACCCTGAAAAAACTTTAATATCATTTCTAAGCAAACGCATAAGAGGAGCAATAAGAAGAGAGATTGATATTAACAGAGGAAATATGCGTATACCTGAATATAAATTAAATGAGATTAGAAAATCAGATGGGGGTGATAAAAAAATAGTACAAATGTTTTTTAATAGTATATTTTCTAGCATTGATATTGAGTATGAAAACGATGAAGAAAATGTTTTAATGCAAATACCAGATAAATCAAAAGAATACAATATAGATATTATAAATAAATATTTATTAGGTCTTATGAAAACAAATTTATCTGAAAGAGAATATGATGTACTACGTATGAGCTATGGACTCGATTGTGATAAGATGTCTGCTAAAGAAATTGCAGAAAAATTAAAAATAGAAGGCACTGCCAACTATGTGCGCATCTCACAAATTAAAAAAGATGCAATTGATACTTTAATACAAACAGTGGATAAATCACAAGTATTAGATTTTTTATGAGAAAATTAATTATATTTTTATTAATAACAAATTTTGCTTTTGCGCAAAAAATAGAACGTATACCACCTGAATTGTATGGGCAATGGTATAATCAAGATTTAGAACTTCTAACAATTCAACCTAATGAAACATTTATTAGAAGAAATACAGAAGGTGTATTAGCGTCTGGAAAACTAGAATTAGTTGACGGAGAGCTAAGAGTAATTAGAAATGATATAGATGATGAGTATCAACTTTTATTCTATATTGGGGAAGCAAGTTTTGTAGTAGCTAAACCAAGATCAACACAAGCTTGGTTATTCTATAGGCTTGGAAATTAAATAGTTAAAATAACACGTAATAATATATATATACAATGACTATATACGAAAAATTAAGTTTAATTCAACAACAATTCAAAGCGAAAAAATCGCGATACAATTCATTCGGTAAATATAACTTCAGATCAGCCGAAGATATTCTTGAAGCACTTAAACCATTTTGCGATAAATATAAAGTTTATTTCGTAGTACATGAGGAGTTACAAATGGGTATGGGCACTAATGTTCCTATTATTCAGTCAAGAGCGCAAATTCACGACTCTGAAAGCGAAGCTTTTGTTTCAGCTACAGCAGTAGTCGGAGTTGATTTGAATCAAAAAGGTATGCAAACGCCTCAACAATTTGGTTCAGCTTCATCTTATGGTAAAAAATATGCATTAGGTAATTTATTACTTATAGATGATACAGCGGACTCAGATGCAACTAATACGCATGGCCAAGCTACTATGACATCAACTCAGCTTAAGCAAGCACAAGAATATATTAAATCAGGAGGTAAAGTCGAGGCTATTAAAAAGAAATATGCAATGACACCTGAACAAGAAAAAGAATTAACAACCCTATAAATGGAAGAAAAGGAAGTCTTAGAAAAACTTAAATCTGACGAACATTACTACGGTGAGTTTGGCAAACAGTATTTAAGCAACTCAGACATATCCGCATTATTAAAAGATCCACTAAGTTTTAAAGCACCGTCTCAAATGACGTCTGCTTTCTTAGTTGGAGGTTACTTTCATACAAGTATACTTGAGCCAGATAAATTAAACAAATATAAAATTGTTAAATCAGCTACAAGAAATACAAAATTGTATAAGGAAGTATCCGATGGTGAACTATGCTTATTGCAACATGAAGCAGATAAGATAGATTTAATGCGAGAAAAACTGCTTAAAAATAATGTATGTAAAGATTATATACAAGGATCTCGTAAAGACGCACGTGTTAAATACGAACAACCCGGGATAATAAAGTTGTTTGGTAATATGTGGAAAGGTAAAGCAGATATAGTAAATGAAGATGAGCGATTAGTCGTTGATCTTAAAACAAGCGCTGATGTTAATTCATTTAAATCGTCAGCTCATCGTTATAATTATGATAGTCAAGCTTACATCTATAGAGAGATGTTTGGTTATGATATGTTATTTATTGTAATAGATAAAACAACACATCAAATAGGAATATTTGATTGTTCAGATGAATTCTATGAATCAGGTAGAGATAAAGTTATTAGAGCTACTGAAGCATATGAACTATTCTTTAAAACAGATGGCTTTGATCCATCACAATTTTTTTTAACTAAAACACTTTAATTTAATATTATGGCAAGAACTAAAAAAAGAACTTGTAGCGTAACAGGTATTACGACAAGTGAAAGAAACTTTTACGGCAATCAAACGCATGTAAAAGCTGTTGATAATTTAAGACGTGTAACTGGTGCTAATAGAAATCAGTTACAAAGAATGTTTTCACAATTAAGTACATACTAATATTATGGCAGGAATAATTAATACAAGTATTAACCTAAGTGTGATACCAAAAGATAAAATTATCGAAGGTAAGAAAGGTAAGTATTTACCTATTACAATTACTATAAATAATGATGTAGACGCTTATGGTAATCACGGGCCTGTAGCCGTAGCTCAAACAAAAGAAGAGAGAGAGGGCAAAGAACAGAGAACATTTTTAGGTAATGCTAAAATCGTATGGACGGATGGTGAATTTCCGCAACCAGTAAGGAATGACCAAGCCCCACAACAGTCTCAACCGCAAGTCAAGGTTGAGCAAGATGATTTACCATTTTAATAATTGAAACAAATAATTTAATTTAATGCAAGTAAACACCACGGAAATTAATGGTTTCCAGATTGAACAGTTTAATCAATTTGGTTTAAAAACAGGTGCGCCTGAAGGCGTTTGTCCTTTGTGTTCACACACACGTAAACCTGAGAATAAAAATAAGAAGTGCGCTTCTTATGACTGGGATAGAGGGTTGGGTACTTGTCATAACTGCAATAGAACGTTTCAATTACATACTTTTAAAAGAAAGGGTGAAAGTGATAAGATATATATTCGTCCTGAATATTCTGCTGAAACACATAAACAACCTTCTTCAAAAGTAGTTGAATGGTTTAAATCAAGAGGTATATCTCAAAGGACTCTCGAAGACTTAAATGTTTCTGAGGGTCCTGAGTTTATGCCGCAAACTAGTAAAGAAGAAAATACAATTAAATTTAATTATATGATGGGTGGCGAACTCATCAATATAAAATACAGAGATGGCCGCAAGAATTTCAAATTATATAAAGGTGCTGAAAAAATCTTTTATAATATTGATTCTGTTGTAGGCCATTCTTTTTGTGTAATTGTTGAAGGAGAAATAGATGTATTAGCTCTTCACGAAGCTGGTGTAACAAATGCAATATCTGTACCTAATGGTGCAACACTGGGTAATAATAATTTAGATTACTTAGACAATTGTATTGATTATCTTATTGATAAAGATAAAATAATTATAGCAGTTGATGAAGATGAACCCGGTCAAGCTTTAAAACAAGAATTAATTAGAAGGCTTGGTGCTGAGGTTTGCTATACATGCTCTTTCGACGATTGTAAAGACGCTAATGAATATCTATTAAAATATGGACCTG
>JGI10211J34971_10001799_pt1 | contig 17616 bp, 17 predicted proteins | sample Etolagsediment_FD_34971 | JGI IMG/M metagenome (IMG submission 34971) | reverse complement strand
AAATATATTTTTTCATTTTCGGGTTCCAACGACGAGTTTGGTGTCCGAAGTGTACACCACATTCTAAAAGGTCTTTCATAGTTACCATAGGGTATCCTTAAGGGCTTCTTTGAGCCAGATTTTTTGTCAGTTAGCTTTGGCAATGTCGAACAATTATTCTCTAAAAAGAGAGTTGCACTGACTTTTTGACACATACCTGTTAATATTTTCTTGTACATTTGCAGAAGAAAAATCCGCGAATTATACTTAAAATATATTTAAAAAAAGCTTTTGTATAGATAACTTTAAATAGTCTGTAAACTCTCTAATGTAGACTTCACCATTGCAACATGCTCTTTAACTCGGACTTTTTCAAAAACAGCTTTAACAACACCTTCGGGATTGAGAATAAACGTTGTACGAACTATGCCCATATACTCTTTGCCATAGTTTTTCTTTAATTGCCAAACCCCATATTTTTGCATCATATCTGTTGACTCATCACTTAAAAGTGTAATACCTAAATCTTTTTTATCGATAAAGTTGCGATGTTTTTTTGGACTATCAGCACTTACTCCAAGTATTATTGCATCTAAATCTGAAAAATCAGGAGCTGCCTCTGTAAACTCACAAGCCTCAGTTGTACAGCCAGGAGTGTTGTCTCTTGGGTAAAAGTATAAAACTATCCACTTGCCCTTTAAGTCACGCAAACATATCTCAACATCATCTTGATTTGGTAAACAAAACTCCGGTGCTTTCTCATCTATTTTTATCATTTATTATATTCCTTTAATTTATTTCCATTTATCATTGTAGATACTAGACCTTTTTCATCTCTCATTTCCGCGACTACAACTCCTACTATATGCAAAGGCACCCAAATCATGACAAGATTAAAAACAAGTTCATGTATCTCTTTTATCTCTTTTGCAAACTCTTTACTCATACCAAGTGTTTCGTAAAAATAAATCACAAGACCACTTAAAGCCATAAATATAAGTGTTGCATAAACTACATAGTATGAAATATTCACTGCTTTTTTATGTAGATTTAAAGAGCTAAAACTCTCTTTTTCACTCGTATCTGTAAAAAATAGATATATTCTGTAGAGAATCAAAAATGCTAATGCACATCCAAGTATAATGTGCCATTCCCACATATCTACACGAATAGCTTTTGCCAATACTTTTGCTTGTTCTTGCGCTATTTGGATTCCCATATCTGAGAGTTGTGTCATTAAAATTTCAGAATTAGTTCTCCAGCTAAGAAACGTTTTTCGTAAAAAGACAGTTCCTAACAAACCAAGCACTACAATTGCGTTTAACCAGTGCCAAATTCTAAACCGTAGTGTGTATTTCATTTTAAATCCTTTAAAATCAATATACAAATAAAAGAAGGTATACCCAGATTCCACTAAAGGATGTAAAGATTATACTAATAAAAGTCTTTACAGCAAGCTTCTTATGTAAAACAGAGGCACGTCCTGGAAGAAGTCCTTTAAATAACTGGTAATTTGCAGAGAAAAGGAGCATTGTCCAGTAATAAAGCATCAACAAAGCAATAATAATATGTAAAATCAATACAACTAAGGCATAAGTGTAGTGAACACCACTACCACTCATAAAAACGTCAAATCCACCACCAACACGTACACCAAACTCAAAGTACGCAACAACAACTATTGAAAATATATAAATAATATTTTGAGTAATTGTATGTGCTATAAACATCTTTTTTCTTGCTAAGAGAATAGCGCCATAGACTAAGAGTGGTAAAAACGCAACTATCAAAGTAACAAAATCCATAAAAAAGGGAGCTCTAGTTCCTAAAAATCCCTCTGTAAACATATAATCCATATATTAATCCTTTTTTCTTGTAAACCAAAAATATCCCGCCACTAAAACAATCACGAGAGCAACTATACTGAGTGTTATTTGCTTTAAATAACTATCAAGCAGTTCCTGATTTTCGCCTATAAAATATCCAAGCAAGACCAGTATTAATGCCCATAAACCCGCTCCTAATGAAGTGTATAAAGAAAACTCAACCAAGTTCATACGAGCAAGCCCTGCGGGTATAGAGATAAGCTGACGAATTCCAGGAATCAATCTTCCAGTAAATGTAGAGATATGCCCATGCTTTTTGAAATAACTATCCATTTTATCTAAAGCATTCTCTTTTATAAAAAAATACTTTCCATATTTTTGAAGCAATTTTCTACCTAATGTAAGGGCAAGATAGTAGTTTATAAATGCACCAACTAAAGAACCGCCCAGAGCTGCACTCATAATCATACCAATATTCATATCTCCTTGTGAAGCCAAATATCCAGCAGGAATAAGTACTATTTCACTAGGAAAAGGGACAAAAGAGCTCTCAATCGTCATCATTATAAAAATCCCTAAATAGCCCCATTCAAAGATAACATCCACTAGGACCTGCGCTAACTCTTTAATCATTAAGTATTTTCTCCATATCTTGTATCATCTTTGAAGCTACATCTTTTGTTGCGTAGTGTAGCAGTGCCTCACTTTTTTTGCTCAAATCTTCTTTTAAGATTGAGAGGAGTTTACTTCTTAAACCTTCACCCTCTCGCTCACACCAACCAAGTTCATTTTCAACTATAAACGCAGCGTTGTGAAACTGATGATCGGCTGCTGCATACGGGTAGGGAACATAAAGTGCTGGAAGTCCATTCGCTGTGAGTTCCCAAAGAGTGGAAGCACCAGCACGTGAGATTGCTAAATCTGCATGGGTGATGAGCGAATCTAACTCTTTTGTAAAGCCATAGAGTTCCACCTCCACACCCATATCTTCATACTCTTTTTTTACTCTCTCAAAATCAGTTTCACCTGCTTGATGAATAATTTTTATGCCAAGTTTTTGAAGCTTATACGCCACTCCAAGAGCTAAATCATTAATAGCTTTTGCTCCATGAGAACCACCCAAAAATATGATACTCTTTAACTCTGTTCTCTGTCTTGCCTTATTATAAAAAACTTCTTTTACAGGATACCCTTGTATAGGCGAATTTTTATCATACGCAGAGATAAACCTTTTAGCGTATGGCTTAAGAAGAGAGTTAAGTCTTCCCTCTACTGCATTTTGTTCATGAATAAAAAGGGGAATCAATCTACTTAGAGTCGCAAAAGAAGCCGGAGCAGCTGAGAAACCACCAACACTGTAGGTTGCTTGAATTTTATGTTTTTTAAGTATTTTTCTTGATTTTAAAAAGGCTTTAAATATTTTAAAAAGTGCTTGTAGTTTTGCTATGCCTTTTTGATTAACAACGCCTGTAGTCTCTAAAAAATATACATATGAAAATGAGCTATGTGAGGCAAAATATTTTCTATCTTGCCCATGTGTAGAACCTATAAAAACAACTTCATGGCCTTGGATAACAGCAGCTTCTACTAAAGCCTGTGCTATCATCAGATGGCCACCAGTACCACCACCAGTTATACAAATTTTCATATTTTTCCTTAATTCATTTTTGCTTTTTTTGATGCCATTAAGACCATCCCAATACCAAACGCAGCTCCAAGCATAGCAGAACCTCCATAACTTAAAAAAGGTACAGAGAGACCCTTAATAGGAGTAATTCCACTAATTCCATACGCATTTACCATAAATGAAAAAGCAAGTATCAAACCAATACCTACACTAAAGAGATACAGTGTCATATCCTTAGAACGATTTGCAACTTTAAAAATACGTTGAAGCATCCACATAAAAAGAATCACAATCAGTAAAACTCCAAAAAAGCCAAACTCCTCTGCAAGTCCAGCTAATACAAAGTCCGTATGCACTTCGGATAAAAACCCAAGTTTAAAGGTGCCATTTCCGACTCCTGTTCCAAAGAGACCGCCATTATGAATTGCGTTTAAAGAGTGGCCTATTTGATAGGGCTCTATCTCTGTTGGAACGCGTAATTTCTCAGCTATTGTCTCTGGAAAAAGTTCAAGGACACTGTTTTGAGCAAGTGCCCACCAAGATTTTATACGTGCAATTCTATGCTCTTCGATGACTATAAAAATAATCACAGATCCAAAAATAGCTACAAGTATACTAAAAAAGAATCTAAAACTACTCCCTGCAAATATCAACATAAAAAGCAAAGTAGCCCCTAAAACAACTACTTGTCCTAAATCTTTTTGTAAAAACGCAATAATAAACATTGCCCCCACGAAAACAAGTGCGTAAGGAATAAAACGCTGAAACTCTTTTGCCAAGCCCATATCATCGTGATGACCAAGTTTTCTAGAAAAACTCCAGGCTAAAAAGTAGACAAAGCCAACCTTAAAAAACTCAACCGGAGCAAGCGAAAAGCCAAAGAATTTTATCCATCTTTTTGCTCCTCCCACTTCTGAGACAATAGTTTCTGGTAAAAATGGCATCGCTACCATTAAGATAAGAGAGCCAAAAAAGAGCATAAACCCTATGCGACTCAACCACTTGTCTGGATCGAGCTGGGAAAGTCCAAACATAACCGAGATGCTCAAAAAACCAAACGCAGCCTGTCTAAGAGCAAAATGAAACTCATTGAGTCCAAAAAGCAGAGTTACATAAGCTGATAAAGAGTAGCTTAAAATAATACCGATACCAATAATGATAGATACAAGAGTAAAAAGTTTTCTGTCTGCGCTGTACATAAAAGAGTTGTCTCTACTTAATTTTGTTGATTTTTAAGACAAATTCAACTTCACTTTGTGAAAGGTACAACTCTTTTGCGATACTCTCAAGTGAACTTCCCTGCTCAAAAAGTGCTATGATTTTCTCTTCATCATATTCGTGAGTCGATGCTGACATAGAGATCTGCTCTACACTCTTTTGCAAATTTAAAATGCGAGAATCAATCTGCTCTATTTCACTAGAAAGTGGCTCAACTCTCTCACAAATATAGCCTTGCATCTCTTGATAAATCTGTTCATAACTTCCTCTTTGAGAAACTCCTTCTCGTCCCTCTTGTGTATCATCAAGTGTTTTCTTTATATAAAAAAGTTCTCTGTTTAACTCTTCCACAACAGAAGCGATTGAATGAATATTTTTGAAACACTCTGCCTCTTTTGTGAAAACATAATAAAGAAGATACAAAATTATAACTGCCATCGAGACTACTATGTACTCTATACTCAATTGTTCTAAATTCACTTAATTACTCTTGTATTATCGCTTCTTGTACACAAACTAAAACTCAAGCAAGCATCCTATCTAAAACGATTAAAAAGAAAAATACAATGCCAAGATAACCATTTAGTGTAAAAAATGCACGGTCTATCTGCGTAAAGTCACGACGAACAAGTTTTTGCTCATATGCCAAAACAAAGCCAGAACCAGCAGCTGCAACAAAGGCAAAAAATCCTAAACCCGCTGCCCAAACAAATAGGAGCCAAAAAATGACACTGAGCATATGAAAAAGTGCTGAGATAAAAAGAGTAGCTTCTGCACCATACATTGAGGGAATTGAGTGTAAATTATTTTCTTTGTCAAATTCTATATCTTGGAGTGAATATAATAAATCAAAACCTGCAACCCAAAAAATAACACCCAAACTCAGAAGAACTGACCAAAGAGAAATACTCGCTTCTACGGCAACAACACCAGCTATTGGAGCAAGTCCAAGAGAAATACCTAAAACAACATGAGCGAGCGATGAAAACCTTTTGAAATAGGAGTACGAACCCAAAATAAAAAGAATTGGAAAACTCAGCCAAAAAGCCAAAGAGTTTATCATAAACGCAACTACAACAAAAACAAAAGCGTTGACAATAATAAATATCATAATACTTGTACTGTCAAGTCTCCCATCAACATTTGGTCTCTGGGCCGTTCTTGGATTTGCTGCGTCTACATCGCGGTCTGCATATCTGTTTACACCCATTGCAAAATTTCTAGCACTAAGCGCTGCAAAAACACCCATTAAAAGCAACCAAAAACCAAACCATCCATTCGCGGCAACAACCATTGCAATAAAAATAAATGGCAAAGAAAATATAGAGTGTTCAAACATTACAAGTTCATTAAAATCTTTTGCTTTTTTAATTATTTTTTCCAATAAATTGCCCTCTTTTTTTAATTCTCTTATTCTATCTAAAAGTGATTTAAAGTTGAATTACTTTTCTATATAAAAGATTTATGATTTTTAGAGTATGTACTAAGTTAATGATATAATCACATTATGAAAAAAGAGATAAAGCAGCTTGCCATTATAGGTCCCACAGCATCAGGAAAAAGCGATTTAGCAATAAAAATTGCTTTAAAGATAGATGCCTATATTTTATCTATAGACTCACTAAGTATTTACAAGGAGATAGATATCGTCTCTGCAAAACCCTCAAAAGAGGAGCTAAACGCAGTCAAGCATTTTGGTATCAATCTTTTAAATCCGAATGAGTATTTTAGTGTTGATATCTTTATAGATCTCTATAAAGAAGTATTAAAAGAGTGTGAAAAAGATTCTAAAAATCTCATCATTGTTGGTGGCACATCTTTTTATTTAAAAACATTAATTCAGGGGCTCTCTGCTCTTCCAAAAATCACGCAAGAAACTAAAAACGCAGTGAATGCAAGGCTAAAAAACCTAGAAGAGTGTTACAGCTTTTTAACTCATTTAGATCCACAATATATGGAAAAAATAGACTCTAAAGACAGCTATAGAATGGAAAAAGCGCTGCTTATTTATGAGGCTTCTCATATCTCTCCTACAGAGTGGTTCAGACAAAATCCACCTCAGCCAATCATAGAAAACCTCAGTATATTTAACATAGAAATAGACAGAGCGACGCTTAGAGAAAGAATTGCTAAACGCAGTGCTAAAATGCTTATAATGGGCCTTGTGGATGAAGTTTGTTATTTGGAACAAAAATATACAAGGCTTCCAAACGCAATGGGCTCTATCGGGATTGTAGAAGTTTTAGAATATCTTGATAACAAACTAACTCAAGAAGAGATGTTAGAAAATATATCTATTCATACTCGACAGTTAGCAAAACGCCAACAAACTTTCAATCGCACTCAGTTTCAAAATATCACAAATGCTCCCCTAGAAAAGTTAGAATATCTCATACTGCAAAGCATAAAAAATGCCTAAAAATATATTTTTACCCCTGACTCTGATCCTTCTTGGTTATGGATTTTGGAATAGTGCAAATTTTAAAGAAATTGCGGCTGGTATAGCCATTTTTTTGTTTGGAATGTTATCCCTAGAACAAGGGTTTAAAGCCTTTTCAGGCGGTCTTTTAGATAAAATTTTAAAAAACTCTACAGACAAACTGTATAAAAGTATCGGTTTTGGTATTCTCTCCACAAGTATTATGCAATCAAGCTCTTTAGTATCTGTTTTAACCATCTCTTTTTTAGGTGCAGGATTGATTGGTTTGTCTCAAGGTATTGGGATTGTATTTGGTGCAAACCTTGGTACTACAACAGGAGCTTGGTTAGTTGCTGCTTATGGACTCAAGGTAGATATTGCCTCCTATGCTATGCCTATGCTTGTTTTTGGTCTCATATTTTTATTTCAAAAAAGCACATCTCTTAAGGGCTTAGGTTATATATTAACTGGTCTTGGATTTCTTTTTTTAGGAATTCATTATATGAAAGATGGTTTTGAAGCTTTTAAAAGCACGATAAACTTGTCTGCTTATGCGATTGACGGCTACAAGGGGCTTTTTTTATTTACACTCATAGGCATGTTTGCAACCGTTGTTATGCAATCTTCGCATGCCACTTTAGTTTTAATTATCACAGCACTTGCGGCAGGACAGGTAAGCTATGAAAATGCTCTAGCTCTAGCTATTGGAGCTAATGTAGGAACTACAATAACAGCAATCATAGGTGCTATGAGCTCAAACATAGAGGGAAAACGTTTAGCGGCAGCTCACCTAATTTTTAATGTAACAACAGGGCTAATAGCCATACTATTTATTTACCAAATCATCGCTCTTGTTGATTATGTTGCTCTATATTTTTCTATCGCAGAGGATGATTACACTCTCAAATTAGCTATCTTTCATACCGTATTTAACGCCATTGGTGTGATCGTAATGATTCCGTTTATCAACTCTCTTGTTCTCTTTTTAGAAAAGTTCTTAAAACAACAACCAGCAGAAGATGCTATGGGATTTGACTCGGCAAAATATCTCAACGACTCTGTTTTGGAATTTCAAGAGAGTTCTATGGGAGCTATTATTAGAGAGACGAAACATCTTTATGAAAATAGTTTTGAGATTATTGCTCACGGACTCAACCTCAAAAGAAGTAAAATTGTTTCACCTCTAGAGTTAGAAGAGGTGATTAAAGGGCACTACGCCAAAAAATATATCGATATTGAAGCTTTATATCACCATAAAATAAAAAATATTTATGGTGATATCTTGGATTTTAGCACGAGAGCGCAAGCCAATATGAATCCTGAATATATTCAAGAACTCTATAGACTCAAACTTGCAAGCAGGGATATGGTTGAAGCTATCAAAGATACCAAGCATTTACAAAAAAATCTTGTGAAATATTCCGCACATCCCAATAAATATATTAAAGAGCAATATGCAAATATAAAAATGAATTTGGCTGCTTTACTTAGAAATATACATATTATTGCTACAACCGACGAAGAAGATGTAATCGTACTGTTACTTTCTAAAGTTAGAATTAGTATTGAAAAAAATGATATTTTAGCAAATGGAGTTTTAGATAATTTAATTAGAAATAAAAATATTACTAATGAAATGGCAACATCTTTAATGAATGACAGTGTATATGCGTATAATATTAGTAGCAAGCTATGTAACATGGCTGAAATTTTATTTATTGAGAAAAATAGCGACTTAAATGAAGTTCATGATGATGTACATATTACGCAGAGTGAAGTAGAAAAAATCTTAGAAAAAAAGGTATAACATGGGTATTAAAAAATTTGTTAAAACTGTTTTAGACTCTCTAAATATGAAAGCTTTTGAATTTAAAAGTAAAAAAAAGTCGATGAAGACTTTGCTTCGTAAACTCAAGAAAAAAAGAGTTTCTGTATTAAAAGAGTTAGAATTTACATCAGATCAAGAAAAAAGAGCCATTATTAAAGAAGAGTTGCATCTGATTACTTTTCATATAGAAAAAGCTAAAAAAAAGCTCATTGAACTTAAGAGCGCATAAGTTTAACAAAGTACAATACTCTCAAAAAGGTCAAATTTGAATCAGATAAACAATTTAGACACTACCCGCTCACAAACATTTCATAATAGTGACCAAGAAACATTTACGTACAATGGCTCAAAAGTAAAAATAATCACTGTATTTAATGACTCAAAAGGCTCGATAGCACTTGTTGAAGATGAAGAGGGCGAACTCTTTGAAGTAGCAAAAGATTCTCTTAGATAAAATTCTCAACGACTACTTTGTACTAGTTTTTCTCAGAGATAATTCCATAAGACTCTACTCTTCTGTCTCGTAGAAGTCCCCAGTATTCTCTTTGCTTAACGTTGTCTTCAAGGTCAAACGCAGCATAGATAATCTCCTCTTTATCCCGGGAAGCTTCAGCAATTTTCGCGCCTGTGTAGTCGGTTATGAAAGAAGAACCATAAAAAGTAATTTCACAACTCTTGCCCTCTTCTTTTCCAAAACGATTTGCAACAACTACAGGTACAGTATTGGTCGCAGCATGGCCCATCTGAACTCTTTGCCAATGCTCTTTTGAATCTAAATGAATTTCAGGTTCACTACCAATAGCTGTTGGATAAAAGATAATCTCTGCGCCCATTAGTGTTAAAGCACGTGCTGTTTCACAAAACCACTGGTCCCAGCAAATTCCAATCCCAATGCGTCCAAATGCAGTATCATAAACTTTAAATCCGCTATCTCCAGGTTTAAAGTAAAACTTCTCTTCATATCCAGGACCATCAGGTATATGCGTTTTACGGTAGTTGTCCATCACAGTTCCATCTGCGTTTACAACTACAAGTGAATTAAAATAATCCCTTTCACTTTTTTCAAAATAGCTAACTAATATAACCACTTTTAGCTCTTTTGCCAAGAGTGAAAAATGTTCTATTAACTTGTTATTTTTAAGAGGTTCTGCCCATGAGAAATACTTCTCATCCATATCTTTACAGAAGTATAAACCCTCAAAAAGTTCAGGTAAAAGTATGATTTGCGCACCATTATTTGCAGATTCTCGGACTAAGCGTTCTGCGTTTGACACATTTAAAGTCTTCTCCTCACTCATACACATTTGGATTGCTGATACTTTTACCATAGTTGTTAGCCTCTGCCAGTTACTTCTAATAAATGATAACCAAATTGCGTTTGAATCGGTCCGTATACAACACCAACATCACCGCTAAAAACTGCTTTATCAAATTCTGGAACCATTTGTCCCGGTCCAAATTTACCTAAGTCTCCACCGTTTGCTGATGAAGGACAAGTTGAATTTGTTTTTGCCACATCTGAAAAATCTGTTCCATTTTCTATCTCAGTTTTTAACTCACTACACTTTGCTTCACTATCTACTAGTATATGTCTTGCTGTTGCCCATGCCATATGCACTTCCTTAATTTTGTTTTACAAAATGAAGGAAACCCTTCACTTGTTTATTACGATGATGGAAGCAATCCCACCATCTACGTCAACACTAGGTTTCCTTCGGCAGGAAGCCCATCGTATAAATGCGATCTGTGAGTGAAATTCTACACTATTTTAATTTAAATTTTACTCTTTAAAAATTATTAACTAAGATAACTAGATTTTATTAGTATCATAATCTCAACTTTGATTTTGTATTATTTCATTAAATTTACTCAATGGAGAAATCATGACAAAAATATTATTAGGTATGCTAACAGCTTTTCTTTTTATAGGATGTAGTTCAAGCGCAGTTGTAGAAAATGTAAAACCAAAACTTGTAGTTGGTCAAAGTATTGCTGACTTAAAACTAAATGACCAGTTTGAAAAAAGCCACACGCTAAATGATGATACATACAAACTTGTGTTTGCGTTTTCAAAAGACTCTGCGCACATATGTAATGACTTTTTTAATACGCAAGCACCAACTTACTTAGAAGATCATCATACACAATTTATTGCAGATGTAAGCTCTGCGCCTTCTTTAATCCGAAGTATGTTCATCATGCCAGGACTTAAAGAGTTTAAGCATACTGTACTTCTTTTAGATACGCAAGAAACTGCTGCGCCATTTAAAAAAGATATGGATCTAGAAAAAATTATTATCGTATACATCATAAATGAAAAGATTACTGATATTAAAACTCTAACAACGCTAGAAGAGTTAAGAAAAATACTTGAAGATGACTCTCCAATGTCTTATATCGCACCTGTAATCAATAAGGTTATGAAATAAATCTCTTTTTTTACACTCTTTTAGCTAATTACTAAAAGAGCGTAAGACCCTTCTTTTATCCGTCTTCACAACTTTATCAAGTTTCCTCACTATATAAATTAGTTAAATTTTTATACTTATTATATGTCTCTTTTGCATAAGTTGAAGCAGTCTCTAAAAATTCTTGCGCTTCTTCAAAATTCATTTTTTCTACCATTTTAAATCTTGCTTCATTATACATATAATCTTTAACGGGTATTTTTGGACCTTTATAATCCAAAATCATTGGATTTTTTCCCTCTATTTTAAGAGTAGGGTTATATCTAAACGTTGCCCATAAACCACAATCAACTGCTTTTTTCTGCTGACTCATGCCATATTTTAAATCATATCCGTGAGATATACAGTGTGAATAAGCGATTATAATAGATGGGCCATCATACTTTTCTGCTTCTATAAAGGCTTTGAGAGTTTGTGAATCATTTGCTCCCATAGCCACACGAGCTACATAAACATTACCGTATGCTATTGCCATCATCGCTAAATCTTTAGGCAGTCCTGCTTTGCCTCCTGATGCAAATTTGGCAACTGCTCCCGTTGGAGTTGCTTTTGATTGTTGCCCACCTGTGTTTGAGTAAACCTGAGTATCAAGCACTAAAATATTTACATTTTTACCACTTGCCAAAACATGGTCAAGCCCTCCGTATCCAATATCATAAGCCCATCCATCTCCACCAATAATCCAAACAGATTTTTTCACTAAATAATCAGCTAAGGATAAAAGCTCTGACGCAGTTTCATTTTGAATAGTTTTTAATATCTCTTTTAATTTATCAACCCGTGCTCTTTGCTCAAAAATTTCATCTTCCTCATCTTGAAAAGTATTTAAAATTGCACTTGAGAGTTCAGGGTCTATTTTTTCGCCTAATTTACTTAAGAATTCTTGGGCTTGTTCTTCATGTTTATCTATAGTGAGTCTAAACCCAAGTCCAAATTCTGCGTTATCTTCAAAAAGAGAGTTTGACCAAGCAGGACCTTTGCCTTGTGCGTTTTTTGTCCATGGTGTCGTTGGTAAATTTCCACCATAAATAGAAGAACATCCCGTGGCGTTTGCAACAATCATTCTATCGCCAAAGAGTTGGCTTGCTAGTTTAATATATGGAGTTTCTCCACATCCCGGACATGCTCCTGAAAATTCAAACAGAGGCTCAAGAAGTTGGCTCTCTTTAACCTGTGCATGATTTAATTTTGAACGATTATACAGAGGCAGAGAACTAAAATAATCCCATTCCTTGATTCCATTTTCTAAAAATGCTTCTTTTGGTTTCATATTTATTGCTTTTAATTCAGGGTCATTTTTATTTTTACCCGGACAAACCTCAACACATAAAGAACATCCCGTACAATCTTCAACAGATACTTGAATCATGAAATTTTCATCTTCAGTAAATGTTTTTCCTTTAGCTTTTATTGTATGAAAAGTATCAGGTGCATCTACTAAATCTGCATCACTAACAACTTTAGAGCGAATCACTGCATGTGGACAAACTAAAACACATTTATTACATTGAATACATGAATTTGGATCCCAAAGAGGAATTTCTTGTGCTATGTTGCGTTTTTCATATTGAGTTGTTCCACTTGGCCAAGTGCCATCAGCAGGCATTTGACTCACTGCCAACTCGTCACCTCTACCCTCAATAAGATGCGCAGTAACATTAGCTACAAACTCACTTACTTTTCCTTTTATTGGTTTTTGTAAAACTATATTACTTGTAGCTGTTTTTGGTATACTCACTTCAAAAAGATTGCGTAGAGCATTATCAACTGCTTTAAAGTTCATAGCTACAATTTCATCACCAAATTTCCCATAGCTTTTTTCAATAGATTTTTTAATCTCTTTAATTGCCTCATCATGTTCTAAAACTCCAGAAATAGAAAAAAAGCATGTTTGCATCACCGTATTAATCTTACGTCCCATTCCAGACTCTTTCGCCACTTTATAGGCATCAATCACATAAAATTTAATCTCTTTATCGATTAACTCTTCTTGTGTTTTACGTGGCATTCGTTCCCATATGCTCTCTTTGTCAAAGGGAGAGTTTAGTAAAAATATAGCACCTTTTTTAGCATGTTGCAGTATGTCAAATTTCTCCATAAATACACTTTGATGACATGCAACAAAATCAGCTTCTTCAATCAGATATGTTGAGTGGATTACATCAGTACCAAAACGCAGGTGAGAAGTTGTTACCGCCCCTGCTTTTTTAGAATCATAAACAAAATATCCTTGCGCATAATGATCTGTCTGCTCACCTATAATTTTAATACTATTTTTATTTGCCCCTACTGTACCATCAGAACCTAAACCAAAGAAAATTGCCTGAAATTGATCTTTTACTGGTAACACAAAGTGACTATCCCATTCAAGTGAACTATGAGTCACGTCATCATGAATACCAATAGTAAAATGCCTTTTGGCTTGTGTTTTTAAAAGCTCATCATATATAGCTTTTATCATAGCAGGGGTGAACTCTTTTGAGGAAAGACCATATCTTCCACCAACAATGTGAGGCATTTGCATCCCAAGAGTGCCCTCTTCTCTAGCTTCGCTAAGTCCAGCTACTATGTCAAGGTATAGAGGTTCACCAAATGCTCCAGGCTCTTTTGTACGGTCCAAAACAGCAATAGACGTAATCGTAGTTGGTAAAGCAGATAGAAGATGTTTTATAGAAAATGGTCTAAAAAGTCTTACTTTGAGAACTCCTACTTTTTCATTTTGAGTGTTAAGATACTCTACAGTTTCATCAACGGCTTCAGCACCTGAGCCCATTATGATTATAATTCTTGTCGCATCCTTATCGCCTACATAATCAAAAAGTTTATATTGTCTTTGAGTTAAAGCAGCAAATTTATCCATTGTATTCTGTACTATATCTGGTGTTTTTTCATAATAACTATTTACACTCTCTCTACCTTGAAAATATACATCAGGATTTTGTGAAGTTCCTCTGATGAATGGATTATCTGGAGTCAGAGCATGTTCTCTGTGCTGCTTAATGAGTTCACTGTTTATCATTTTTTTTATAATTTCATCATCAATTAATTCTATTTTGTTAATCTCATGTGAAGTTCTAAAACCATCGAAAAAGTGTAAAAAAGGTATGCGTGACTTAAGCGTAGAGGCTTGTGCAATTAAAGCCATATCATGCGCTTCTTGAACAGAATTTGAACAAAGCATAGCAAAACCAGTTTGGCGGACAGACATCACATCACTGTGATCACCAAAGATAGACAGCGCCTGTGCAGAAAGAGACCTTGCCGCTACATGAAATACCGTTGGAGTAAGCTCACCTGCAATTTTATTCATATTTGGAATCATCAAGAGTAAACCTTGTGAAGCGGTAAAAGTTGTTGCTAAAGCTCCACTTTGTAGAGCACCATGCACAGCTCCACTAGCACCACCTTCACTTTGCATTTCCATAATGCTTGGAACAGTTCCGAAGATATTTTTTTCACCATGCATAGCATATATATCGCTCAACTCACCCATTGGTGTTGCCGGTGTAATTGGGTATATTGCTATAACTTCATTTGTTTTATAAGCTATTTTTGCGACAGCTTCATTAGCATCAACTGTTTTCATTACTTTTTTCATGATAAGTTCCTACCTTGCTATTTTATCGCTACAGTCTCAGCTTGAATCGAAGTAGCCATTTTGATAATTACTCAGAGATTTCAAATATAAATACATAACTATCTACTAATATTATTATAACCCAATATTCTAATTCAATGGCAAAAGTATTTAGTTTATTTTATTTCGCCTCTCCACTCTTTTTCAAAGCATATTTTGTAAAAACTGGCCCTATGAGTTCATGCACTAAGGTTGTCGCTATAACTATATTTAAAATTATTGGCGCTATATCTTCCAGACCTTCTTGTTTTTGAAGAGAGAGTGCTAGACCGATAGCAACGCCAGCTTGTGGCACAAGAGCTAAACCCATATAGTTTCTAATAACTTTAGAACTACTCGCAACATAAGCCCCTATATAACTCCCAAGTACCTTTCCTAAAAACCTAAACGCAACATAAGCCTCAATAGCTATAGATAAACCAAAAAGAGCACTAAATTTTAGATGCATCGCAGATAAAATAAAAAACAGCATAAATATAATCTCTGCCAAATGGTTGTCTATTTCCTCTTCAACTATATCAAAGTCATTTGAAATATTCACCATAGCCACCCCCATAGCCATAGCACTAAGCAATGGCTCTAGTTTGAGATATTCGCTTGAGCTATAAACTATAAATATCAATCCAAGTGTCGCTATTGTATCCATGCCCTTGTGATTAGTAAAAAGTTTATCGATGGCAGTATCAAGAAATCCAGCTACAATTCCAAGAGCAATACTTAAAAAAATTACAATTCCAGCATTAAAGATACTATTCAATTCAAACGCAGTATTTCCCATAAATGATACGCCTATGGTAACTGCTACAGTAAAAACAATCAATGCTATGGCATCATCTGCTGCTACAATAGCTAGCAAAGAAGAAGTAAACTTTCCTTTTGCACCTGACTCATGCACAATCGCAAGTGGAGCAGCAGCATCTGTAGCACTTGCAATTCCACCTAAAATAAGTGCAATCATTAAGACGTTTTGAGGTGGAAAATTTAACATATTTCCTATCATGATGAAACCTAGTGTTACAACTATAAATGTTCCAAAAGATTGAAAGATAGTAATATATATAATCTCTTTAGCTTGAGATTTAATATCTGAAAACTTCAGTGTAGCGCCCACAAGCAAAGCTATAATTGAAAGAGATAATTCAGTAATAATATGAGAGTTTAGGAGAAATTTTTCTGGAATCAATCCTAATACTTCTGGGCCTATTATAAGACCCAAAAGAAGATACCCTACAACTCTGGGTAGAAATATTTTTGGTGACAACCACTCTGTAAGTGCACCTAAAAGTAAAATGAGACCTAAGTAAAATAGTGCATCCATTTATAATTCCAAAAGTACAGTATCTCTTCGTGTAGCCTCAAACTTTCTGCATCCACTCTCAAACGCACCACCCTCACCTACTAATATACATTTGTGTTTTGCTCTTGTAATCGCTGTATAAATCAGCTTAGTATTGTGCATGATAAAATGGGTAAAACTCATAGGAATAACTACAATATCATACTCCATTCCCTGAACTTTATGTATAGTGAGTGCGTATGAAAGCATAAGATGTGATTTTAACTCCTCATACTCATAAACTACCACAACATCTTCATTTGGATAAAAAACGAACACTTGTTCATCATCTTCTTCTATCTTGAACAGAAGTCCGCTCATACCGTTAAATATTCGTCTGGCAGAAGAGTCTTCACCCATTTTAAAACCCTCCGCACTCCAAGAGGTCATGTTCTCATTTTTAGTATGAACAACCTTATCCATAATTCTAAATTCCAACTCACCGCGTTTAACACACTTTTTCGGATTTGGATTAAAGTACTCTTGAAGAACTTTGTTGAGATTGTTTGAACCAAGAATACCGCCTTTCATAGGTGTGATAACTTGAAAATAATTGAGATACTCTTTTATCTGCTTGTTTTGTAATCTGTATCTCGCTTTTTCTATTGAGTCAACTACGCGATGCACAATCTCAGTTACAATTGCGTTTGAGTTTTCATCCCTAAGATTTTTTAGCTCACCTTGAGAGAGCTGATTTTTAAGCGCATAATAGTTTTGTATACTTACATCAACAAACTCAAAGTCATCATACTTTTTTCTATACTCTGGAACTTGCCCGATTCGTATCTCATTTGCTATGAGAGTTATGGCTTGTTCCTCGCTTTGACGGTAAATTTTTGTGAGTTTGACTATGGGTGCGAGTTCTAAAGTCAGGGCATCACTCAGTACATTTCCAGCACCAATCGGAGGAAGCTGTGCATCATCTCCGACTATTATCACAATAGCTTTATTTGATACTTTTGACATAAGTCTTGCAAAAAGAGAGGAGTTTATCATCGATGCTTCATCGATCAAAACTACCGAATATGGAAATTTATCTTGTTTTTCATGTTTAATCAAAAGAGATTGTATAGTCGCACTTTCATAACCCGTAGTGTCTGATATACGTTGCGATGCTATGCCACTCAAAGCACAGGTCATAATCTCTTTAGCATCATATCTAGTTGCCAGTAAATCAAGTATAGTTTTTGAAGTTGTACTCTTACCAGTTCCCGCATAACCAACAAGAAATAAAATACTTGCACCTGCGTTTATCTTAGAAACTGCCTCTTTTTGCTG